>Ga0208034_1000016_pt1 | contig 249549 bp, 172 predicted proteins | sample June2015DPH_8_10_FD_184699 | JGI IMG/M metagenome (GOLD analysis project Ga0208034, IMG submission 184699) | Peatland microbial communities from SPRUCE experiment site at the Marcell Experimental Forest, Minnesota, USA - June2015DPH_8_100... | ecosystem: Environmental > Terrestrial > Soil >... | reverse complement strand
AGTGGCTTTACCGATGCTGCCGGCACGGCCGCAGCTGCAACCTGCACCGGTGATTCGGGCAGCGAGCGCAGCGGCGTAAGCGTTGCTCTCTCTTTGCGAACAGGCCGGCGAAACTGCCGGCCTTTTTGTTGCTTGCGGAGTTTGTGCGACCCAGGGGCTGGATTTGCGCCCGATGTTACGAAGGAAACGAAGGGGATTCAGGCCCGGCCGACGCTGGAATCGCCGCCTGCCGCGTCTAAATGGCAGGCAGTATTCTTATCTCGCATGATGCAGGTTCGCGTGATTGCCTTTGGGATATTGAAGGAGTGGCTCAGGCCCGATGCCACCGCGGTGGAGCTGCCGGACGGCGCCACGGTGGGGACGCTGCTTGAGAGTCTGCGTGCGATGCTGCCGGAACACGCGGCCGCGGACGGCCTGCGAGGCATAGCGGTAAGCGTGAACGCCGAATACGCACAGGCCGCGCACATCCTGCATGACGGAGATGAAGTAGGGCTGCTGCCGCCAGTCTCTGGCGGTGCTGTACGCACGGCGAATCCTTTGGAAGAGAGCGAGGGAGAACGAGAAGTCGTCGTCGCGCTGACACGAGAACGGATTGACGCGGGGAAGATTGTGGCCGCGGCGAAGCGTGGCGAGGACGGCGCGGTGGTGGTGTTTGACGGGATCGTCCGCAACCATTCGCGGGGCCGGCGGACGCTCTTTCTCGATTACGAAGCCTATGAAGAGATGGCTGTGCGGCAGATGCGGGAGCTGGGCCGGAAAGCTCGCGAACGATTCAGCGTACGCCAGGTGACGATGGTTCACCGGCTGGGGCGGCTGGAGATCGGGGAAACGAGCGTGCTGATCGTAGTGGCCAGCGCGCACCGCACCGCAGCGTTCGAGGCTTGCCGCTGGTTGATCGACACAATCAAGCAACAAGTGCCTATCTGGAAGAAGGAGACCTTTGCCGATGGCGCTGTATGGGCGCCGGGTGAGCCGTTCCCAGTAGGGCTCGCCGTCGATGCCGGGGAGGCCGGGCATGAAGGCTAGAGCAAGAGGTCGCGGCTTGTGCCTGAGTACCTTGTGCGCAGCAATCACGCTGGCGTCCGCATCCGTGGCCGCGCAGGAGGCCAATTTCCACGTCGATGTGAAGCTCGTGAACATCTTCGTCAACGTGACAGATAGAAACGGCGCCCTGGTGGGCGGGTTGACGCGGGCCGATTTTGCGGTGTTTGAGGACGGACGCCCGCAGCAGATCGCAATCTTTGAAAAGCAGTCGGAAGTGCCCCTGAATCTGACCCTGGCGATTGACACGTCGGGGAGCGTGCAAAAGGACATGGGCGAAGAAGCGGCCGCCGGGCGGCGGTTCGCGCACGACATCTTGCGCCCGCAGGACCAAATGAGCGTGCTGCAGTTTGCGACCACAGTACGCGAGCTGACACCCTTTACCAACAGGCTGGGAGCGATCGACCGCGGACTGGGCGAGCTGCGCGGCGATTGGGCGACGGCGCTCTACGACGCCATCTGCTTCGGCTCAGAGCGGCTGGGGAAACGCGAAGGGCGAAAGGTGCTGATTGTCATCTCGGACGGCGATGACACAGCGAAGTCCTCGACCTATGCACAGGCGCTGGAGGCAGCGCTGCGCAACGAGGTGATGATTTACTCGCTGATCGACGTGCCGATTGCGGCCAGCGCCGGGCGCGACACCGGCGGGGAGCACGCGCTGATCACACTTTCCGAGCAGACCGGCGGCAAGCACTTCTACGTGGAAGAGGGCGGGCTGGACAAGGCGTTTGCGCAGGTGAGCGAGGATTTGCGAACGCAGTATCTGATTGGCTACTACCCTCGCCATCAGGATCCCGGCACGGATTTTCATCGCGTAGTCGTGACGGTTCCCCGTGCCGCTGCCGATGAGTTCAACGTGCGCAACAAGGCCGGATACTATTCCGACACGCCGCTGAAGAGCAACTGAGTGCAAGAACGTGTAATTGAGCTTCACAGAGCGTTTTTGGCATATGAAGGCTCAGCGAACGGGTTCACTTCGGCCGTTCACAGGATCGCGGAGCCGCTTCCAGCGCCTCTGCATCTAAAATGGCAGTATGACATCTCCACTGTCGTCGCGCCGCCGCTCTAAGACTCCGCCGCCTGGCGAAACCGGCCAGGAAGGGCTCTATCTGCGCTCACTTAGCGAGCGGCAGGTGATTGTGAACATCAAATTGCGCGACGGCGAGACAGTGCGCGGCTGGATCGAGTATTTTGACGACTCGATGCTGCGCCTGACTCGCGAGGGCCAGCCCAACCTGTTTATTTATAAGAACCAGATCCGGACGATCAGCGAAGCCGGGCGGCGGCGCGTGCCGCGGTATGAGACGGCGGAGGCGCAGGGAGCGAACGAGGCGGGGCTGTGAGCGGCACGGCGGACCCGGCGATTCCATCCAATTCCATCTATGTTGACGAGGCCGCGAAGATTGCGCGCGAGGCGGGGGCGCTTCTGCGCGAGTACTACGCGAAAGGCGTAGAAACCGAGTACAAAGGCGACGTGGACCTGGTGACCGTAGCCGACCGCGCGGTGGAGAAGCTGATTCGGTCGCGGCTGGCTGAGGTCTTTCCGGAACATGGGGTCTACGGCGAGGAGGGCACGCGCGAGCGCCTGAAGAGCGAGTTCCGCTGGTACGTGGACCCGCTGGATGGGACAACGAATTTCGCGCATGGCTTCCCGCAATTCTGCGTGTCGTTGGGCCTGGAGCATAGGCCCGTTGGGAAAAAGGCCGAGGACGATGGAGCGCTTGTTGCTGCGGTTGTCTACGATCCGCTGCGGGACGAACTCTTTACGGCTGAGCGTGGGCAGGGGACATGTTTGAACGGAAAGCAGGCGAGGGTCTCGCGCACCCCGGAGCTGGCCGAGGCGCTGCTGGGGACCGGGTTTCCGAGCCGCAAGCGGCACGCGAGCCCCAACATCCACTTCTACCAGGAGTTCACGCTGCGCTCGCACGGGGTGCGGCGGGCTGGCTCGGCAGCGCTCGACCTCGCGTATGTGGCGTGCGGACGGCTGGACGGATTCTGGGAGTTCAACCTGAATCCGTGGGACACCGCCGGTGGAGTTCTGCTGGTAGAGGAAGCTGGGGGGAAAGTGACGGACTTCGCGGGCGGGCAGTTCCGGATGAAGAGCGACGAGGTGCTGGCGTCGAATGCGCTCATCCACGAGGAGCTGATCGGCTTTTTCGACGACATGTTCGCGGGGCGCAATCTGGCGCCGATACCCACGCCCGAGGAGTTTGCCCGGGCGCGGGCGGAGCGCGCCAGAATAGGCCGCGATTGAGGTTGCGAGCGGTTCCCGCATGGCAAAACGGGGACTGGGGGCGCGCGAGTCAGGGCGCAGGGCCGTGTGCTACTATCAGCGTCGTAAAGAGAAGAGCGGCAAGCGATAGCGATGCCGCGGGAATTCCTGGGAGAGAGCAGAGATGGCATACGTCATTGCAGAACCCTGTATCGGCACGAAGGACACCGCCTGTGTAGACGCGTGTCCGGTCGATTGCATCCACCCGAAGAAAGATGAAGCCGGTTTCGCCGAAGCCGATCAGTTGTTCATCGACCCGGTCGAGTGCATCGACTGCGGCGCGTGCGTGCCGGTATGCCCGGTGTCGGCCATCTTTGCGCAGGACGACCTGGCGGAGAAGTGGGCGCACTTTACCGAGAAGAACGCCAAGCATTACGGCCGCTAAACGGCAGCGACTCTCCCCCGACAGAATTTTTGTATTTGCATCAGCGCGCGCCCTGCCTTAAGCGGGACGCGCGTTTGTGTCTGCGGGCATTCGGCGTTTGAGCAGGGCAGGGGCGGTTTTTGCGGACTCCGCGAACGCGCAGCCTACTTAACCAATTCCATTCCCAAGTCTCTCGCAGCGATCTCGTCAAATGTGACGATACTGCTACAGCCGGCCACTCGCGCCGCGACCGCAATCACACAATCGGCAAAATCCGCATTGCTTTTCCGATAGAGAAGAAGCGCCTGGCGCACAGCATCACGCGCTTCGAGGACAATGTCCGTGCTGATCAGCAGCTTTTCGATGATTCCCGCAATCGCAACCCGATCGAGTTTGTAGAGCCGCCGAAGAGTCCAAGCCAATTCCGCCAAAACCAGGAGCCCAATCCATCCCGGTTTGTCAGGAGATAAGCCCTGAACAAGTTTGACCGCTGCGTGCGTCTGAACCGGATCGTCTTTGATGAAATAACGAACCAGAACATTGGTATCGACTCCGATCACGCTGCTTCACCTTTCAATTCACCGCTTTCAGAAGTTGCCGGCCGTGCCACGCTTCTCAAGTAGCTTTCGGCGATGGCGTCTCCGATCGCCTCGTTCATCTCTTCGATGGTTGGTACGTGATCGAGCTTTGGGGCACAACCCTCCAGGTCCCGTATGGAACCGGTTATCGGCGCCAGTACGAACCTGCCCTCGCTGTCCTGGTAAAAGTCGATTCGAGTCCCAGGCACGACCTTGAGAGCCTTCCGGATTTCGGCGGGAATCGTGATTTGGCCTTTGGATGTCACCTTCGCGATCGGCATTGCATCTCCTTACTCCTTAGATTATACCATGTGATTTTCAAGATTTCCTTACTTAATTATAATCCCCTTACGATCCACGTTTGGCAAGGGGCACTGCCCCGACACGCATACGATTGAAAAATGCGAAGATAGTAGCCGCATGAGCGTGCTCACGTCGGAAGCGGTGGTTCTGCGCACCTGGCCGGTGCATGAGGCCGATCTCATCGTGAGCTTCTTCACGCGCGACTATGGCCGGATGCGGGGCGTGGCCAGGGCCGCGCTCAAGAGCCGCAAGCGCTTCGGCGGCGCGCTTGAGCCCATGACGCTGGCGCGGGCGTGGTTCGCGGAGCGGCCGGGGCAGGAACTCGTCCGGCTCGATCAGTTGGAGATTCTGCGTTCGCCGCTTTCGGCGCCGGTGGACCAGACGCGAATGGCTGTGCTGAGTTTTTTTGCCGAAGTGATTGACGAGGCGCTGCCCGAGCACGATCCACAGGAGACGGTGTTCCGGCTGCTGGTGAGCGCGCTGGAGCACACCCACGCGGTGAAGTCGGAGCCCGACCAGCCCGGAGTCGCCCAGCCCCAATCCTCCGGGCCCCGATCCGCTGGGCCCCAGTCTTCCGGGCCGTGGATGGCGCTGACGTATTTCTCGTTGTGGATGACGCGGCTGATGGGCCTCTTGCCCGACATCGCGCACTGCATTGTGTGCGGCGAGGCGCTGAGCGCGGACGAAGTGCGCTTCAACGCGTATGCGGACGGGCTGTTTTGCGGGCTGCACTCGAATGGGAGCGGAAGCACGCTTTCGGCCGACTCGTGGCAGCTCGCCCAGCGTATGCTGCGGCAGCCGGCATCTGCTTTTGCCGGTGAGCCGTGGACGCGAAGGCGCGGGCAGGATCTGAGGCGGTTCACGCTGCAGACACTGGAGCGGCATTTGGAGCGCAAGCTGAAGACGGCGGAGGCGCTGGCAAGGCTGGGCGGGTAACACGAGGCCCGAAGAGGCGTTCATTCTCATTGGAGAATCTACTATCGCTGCCGGCATCACTGGCGTAGCGACGTTCTGGTCGTGATGATTCTGTCGGGAAGAAGGCGCTTTTGTCTTCTGGGTACGAAAGGCATGGGCGGAAGCGCCCGCACAGGAGTCTGGAGCTTTAGGGCGGCTGATAGAATCATCCCTTAGTCCCAATGAGAGAGATTTGCCTGTGTCCCCTGCTCAGCCCGTGCCGCAAGTAAAGCCAGCCTCACTCACGTTCCAGGATCTTTTGTTCCGCCTGCAGGCGTTCTGGGCGGAACGCGGATGCGTGCTCCAGCAACCCTACGATGTGGAAGTGGGCGCGGGGACGATGTGCCCGGAGACATTTCTGCGGGTGCTGGGGCCGAAGCCCTACAAGGTGGGGTACGCCCAGCCCTCGCGGCGGCCGGCTGACGGGCGGTACGGCGAGAATCCCAACCGGCTGTTCAAACACACACAGTTCCAACTGATCCTGAAGCCGCCACCGGTGAATGTGCAGGAGCTTTATCTCGAGTCGCTGGAGGCGATGGGCATCGACCTGAAGCACCACGACCTGAAGTTCGAGGAGGACAACTGGGAGTGGCCGGCAGGCGGTGCGTGGGGAGTGGGCTGGCAGGTAATGCTTGATGGCCTCGAGATTACGCAGTTCACGTATTTCCAGCAGTGCGGCGGGCTGGATCTGGATCCGATTTGCGCGGAGCTGACGTACGGCATGGAGCGCATTGCAGCGTTCTTACAAGATGCCGACTCGATTTACGACATTGTGTGGGCACGCGATCCCCACACAGACGGGACTGAGGCGGGCGCGGCGGTGACCTACGGCGACGTTCGTCTGGCCGAAGAGCTGCAATTCTCGGTGTACAACTTCGAGATGGCCGACGTGGCCCGGCTTTGGGAGCACTTCAATAGCTACGAGGCCGAGGCGCATGCACTGCTCGAAAAGGCGAACGCGCTCATGGCCGATGAACGCGCAACGGTCGCCGACAAGCGGAGATTTCCGCTGCTGGCGACGTATGAGCTGGCGCTCAAGTGCTCGAACCTTTTCAATCTGCTCGATGCGCGCGGGGCGATCAGCGTGACGGAGCGCGTGGGCGTGATTGGAAGAATTCGCGCGCTTGCAGTGGGCGTGGCGAAGGCGTGGGCGCAGCAGCAGGAAGCGAGTTAGCAAGTCAGCGAGTTAGTGGGAAAAAGTTTAGTATGGCGGACTTTCTACTAGAGATCGGGCTTGAAGAGGTTCCGGCGCGGATGATCGCCGGGGCGGAGGCGGAGCTAGGCAAGCGGATCGGCGGGCTGCTGAAGCGCGAGAGGCTGCTCGCGGACGGCGCGAAGGTAGCGACGTATTCGACGCCACGGCGGCTGGCCGTGCTCGCCGACGGTGTGCTCGAGAAGCAAGCCGATACCGAAGAGGAGATGACGGGCCCGTCGTGGAAGGTGGCATTCAAAGACGGCGCACCGACAGCGGCGGCCGAGGCGTTTGCGAAGAAACAAGGCGTTGATGTTTCCGCGCTCAAAAAAGTTGAAAGACCGAAGGGCGACTACGTGGGCGCGACGCTGAAGCGCGCAGGGCGGCTGGCGGCAGAAATCCTTGAAGCCGAAGTGCCAAAAGAAGTTCTGGCGATCTACTGGGCCAAGAACATGTATTGGCGCGCGGGCAAGCCGGAGCGGTTCGTGCGGCCGGTGCGCTGGGTTGTAGCGATGCTCGACTCGAGCGTTGTGCCGCTGGAGATTGCGGGAATCGCGGCGGGCAACACGAGCCGCGGACATCGCGTGCTGCATGGTGACCACTCCGTGGTTTTACCTTCGGTGAAGAGCTACGCTGAAACACTCCGCGCGGCGAGCGTGGTGGTTGACGTGGCCGAGCGGCAGCAGATGATTCGCAAGGCGCTGGACGCGGCGACGCGGACAGTGGAGGGAGCGCGGTGGCGCGAGGACGAGGCGCTGGTGGAAACCGTCACGCATTTGACCGAGTGGCCTACGGTCATTCTCGGGGACTTTGAGCCTGAGTATCTGGAGCTGCCGGAAGAAGTTCTGGTGACGGTGATGCGCGACCACCAGAAGTACTTTGCGGTAGAGGACGCGAAGGGCAAGCTGGCGCCGCACTTTCTGGCTGTGCTGAATACACAGGCGGATGAACAGGGCGCGGCGATCATTCGCCACGGCAATGCGCGCGTGCTGCGGGCGCGATTCAAGGACGCGCGGTTCTTCTGGGACATGGACCAGAAGACGCCACTGGCGCAGAGGTTCGAAAGCCTGAAACATGTCACGTTCCAGAAGGAGCTGGGAAGCTACTACTGGAAGACGGAGCAGAATCTGGCTGTGGCGAGCGCGCTGGCGGCAGAGGCGAAAACCGACGGTGCTGCTTTCGACGAGACTGCGCTGTTCAAGGCGGTTGAGCTGGCGAAGACCGATCTGACGACCGAGCTTGTGAAGGAGTTCACAGAGCTGCAGGGGATCATCGGCGGGCTGTACGCGCGCGCGCAGGGCCTGGGTGAGACGGTTGCGAAGGCGATCTACGATCAGTACACGCCGGCGTCGATTGAAGATGCGATTCCGTCGACGATTGAAGGGCAATTGCTTGGGCTGGCCGACCGCATTCAAACGATTGTGGCGATGTTCGGCATCGGGATGGCGCCAACGGGATCGAAGGATCCGTTTGCGTTGCGGCGCGCGGCAAATGCGATCGTGAAAATTCTGGCCGAGTCAGGGTTGCCGCTGACGCTGGGCGATGTGCTGAATGCGTCGGGTGTGAGCGATGCCGGCAGAGCACGGGTGGATGAATTTTTCCGCGAGCGGCTGCAGTTTTATTTGAAGGACGTGCGCGGATTCGCGTACGACGTGGTGAATGCCGTGCTGGCCGCCGGCGCGGACGATGTGCGCGATGCGATGGCGCGCGCCGAAGCGCTCATTTCGGTACGCGGGTCGGAAGATTTTGCTGCCGTATCGGCGGCCTGCAAACGGATCAAGAACATCCTACGGCAAGCAGAAGAAAAGGGCTATCGTCCCGATCAGAAGAAGCTGGCCGACCTCGCGCTCGAAGCGATCGATTTGTGGGACCGGTCGAAAGAGATTGCACCGCAGATTGCCAGGCTCCGCGAGCAACGTGCCTACCGCGAAGCGTTGGCGCTGATTGCTACGCTTCGGCCAACGGTCGACCAGTTCTTCGACAAGGTGATGGTGCTCGATCCCGACGAATCGGTTCGCAGCGCGAACCTTGGGTTGATCGACGAAGTTCTGCGTAACTTTTCGACCATCGCGGATTTCAGCGAAATCGTAACGTCGTAAGGCCGACGTCAGAGACGGAAAGGACCTCGCGTTCATTCCATCAGTTCAGCGCAGAATCTCCTGGCACTCTACTTCCCATCCAGAAACGCGCGCACGGCCGGGCTCAACTTGTCCGCTTCGCAGCCGTTTGAGATATGTCCGCAGTCGGACTCGAGGACGATGACCCTCGCGCCGATCGCCTTGGCGAAGTCTTCGGCCGGCTTGGGATTCACCATGTGATCCTGCGCAGCCACCACCACAAGCACCCGCGCCTTTACGTGAGCTTCCGCGTCGTCCATCGATCCGCTATGCGACACGTCGTGGTGGATCATCGCTTCCAATTGCGCGAACCAGTCATTGGCGTCGAAGGGCAGAATGCCGTTGGAGTAATAGGCGGCATAATCGGCGGCAAACTTCTCAGGCGGATGCATGCGCGCATAGTAAGCGGGGGTGGTCAGGTTCATATCGTGCAGCGCGGCGACAGCGCCCAGGGGCGGGCGCTGGGCATAGTGGCCGTTGTGCCACGCAGGATCGGAGCGCAGCGCATCTTCCTCCTCATGCCAGAGCAGCAGGTCATAGCCCGTCAGCCGCGGCGAACCGACAATGGGAATCGCCTCATCCATGAATCCGGGGTAGTCCACGATCCACTCAAAGGTCTGCATGCCGCCCATCGAGATGCCCATTACCGCGTGCAGATGATTCAGGCCCAGCGTTTCCGTAGCCAGCCGGTATTCGGCATTGACCATGTCGGTGGTGGTGAAGGCGGGAAACAGTAGTCCCGGCTGAGTGGCCGAGTTTGAAGGCGACGAAGAGACGCCATCGCCCAGCGCATCGACGGCAATCATGAAGTATTTCGATGGATCGACCAGATTGTCCGCGCCCACCATGCCGGCGAGGTTGGCTGTTGTGCCGGAGAAATAAGTGGGGAAGAGGACGGCATTTGAGCGCTCGGCGTTGAGCTTGCCCCATGTGCGGTAGCCCAGGCGGCAGGTTGAGATCTGCTGCCCATTCACCAGCTTGCATACTCCCAATTCGGCGAATTGCTGCTGGCCGTCTGCTGCGGGCTGCTGTGCCCTGCCGGCGCTAAATGCGACAAAGAAGGCGAGAAAGACAACGAATCGGAAGGCAAGTCTGCGCATGCAAAAGAGTCTACATCGTGGCCGGCGCCCGGTTTCCGGTCCGTCACCGGCGAGCGCCAGCAAGTCTAAAATCAGTACAGATGGCGGACACGCTGTATTTGAGCCTGTGGTACCCGAACCTGCGCCTTGAGGCGCTCCCCGGCAAGCTGATTGCGGTGCTGGGCGCTTTTGCCGCGCACGGAGGCGAGGCCAACGTGTATTCGGCGACGGCGTGGCCCGTGAGCTGGAACGAGACGCCGGTGTTCGAGCGCGTGTACGGGCGGATGGGGGGCAGGCAGGAGCGGGGTGTTGACCCGCGCCAGGCGGTGGAAGACGCGACGGAACTGCTCCACGAGGACTACGCCTACGAGTTCCAGATTGGATGGAGTTTGTGGGAGCTGGAGGCTGTGCCGAATCTCGATTCGCGCTGGGCGCAGGGCCCAAGGCTGGTGCGGGTCACGGGCTATGGACCACTCTTCGACGAAGGCGCGTACGAGCAGGATGGGCACATCAAGATCGATTTCGGGAGCGACGCGCCGTTCCTCGAGGAGGACGCAGACCTGGACCGGGTAGGCGCAAAGCACGTCGAGGAGAATGTGCGCCAACTGGTGGAGCTGACGGCAGCGGTTGAGAAAGCTTCAGGCGCGACGGCGCGCCTGCTGTGGAGCGAGCTTGGCGAGAGCCTGGCCGAACGGCTGGCGGCGCGGCTAGGAATGGAAAACTAGCGTGCGCTTCACGATCGAGCGAATTCGGACGCTGGTGCTGGTGGCGGGAGTGCTGCTGCTGGCCGCCTTGGGAGTGTTTCTGGCGAGGGCCAAGTGGAAGAACCTGCTGAGCCGTCACGATCTGCCGCAGCGGCTGGCGCAGGGAATTGTGCAGGAGGCCAATGGGTACACGTTTGTTCACGCGTTCGGCGCGCACTCGCAGTACCGGATTCATGCTTCGAAGGAAGTGCAGTTAAAGAACGATCGCATCGAGTTGCACGACGTGCAGATCGATCTTTATGGCGAAGATGGCAGCCGCATCGACCGGATTGCAGGCGACACGTTTGAATACGACCAGAAGACGGGCCTGGCAACGGCACAGGGACCGGTGGAGATGCTGTTGACGCGGCCGGCTGCGGCACCCACAGGGGCGGGCAAAATCGCCGGCCGGGCGATCGCGGAGCTGAATGAGGCAGCGGGCTCGGTCGGGCAGATCGACGTGAAGACAAGCGGAGTGACCTTCGACCGGAACACCGGGCTGGTGACGACAGGTGAGCATGTGAATTTCTCAACGGCGCAGGGAGACGGGAGCGCATTGGGAGCGAAGTACGACTCGCAGGGCGGCTACCTGACGCTGGAGCAGGCCGTGGAGCTAACGACGCACCGCGGCGGAGACCAGGTACAGGTTCGCGCCCAACATGCGGAGTTCGATCGCGGCGCGCAGACGTGCTGGATGGAAAAGGCCTCGGCAGAAACTCGCGGCGGGCGGGCAGACGCGGCACAAGCAAGGATTGTGTTTCGAGCGGATGGCTCGGCTGAGCGAATGGACGTGATGGGAGGGTTCGCGCTGCAGACGGCGACAGGCGGGCATTTGACTGCTCCGGCAGCCTGGATGGAGTTTGACGAACACAACCAGCCGCGCACGGGACACATGGAGGGCGGCGTGACGATGGATTCGGCGAAGGAAGGCCGGACGATGCACGGGACGTCGCCGACAGCGGAGCTGGCGTTCACGGCGGAGGGACTGCTGAAGAGCGCACACCTGGAGCGCGGCGTGGAGATGAGAAGCGACGAAGCAAGCCAGGAAGGGGTGGGGCAGGAGCCGGTGCGCGTGAGTCGGACCTGGCGCTCGCCGGTGCTGGATATCAACTTCAGGAGGCAAAAGAGGAAGGGTGAAAAGGAAATTGAACCGGAAACGATGCGGGGCTCAGGCGGGGCGGTAGTGACGAGCGAAAGCCAGCGCGGCAATGCGGCGGCAACGCCCCAAAAGATGACTGCTGATGAAGTGACGGGGATCTTCGAGCCGGGTTCAGTGTTGCGCGCCATGACCGGTGTGGGCCATGCAGAAATCGAGAAGACGGCGGCGAATGGGGCTCGGCAGACGGCGAGCGGCGATCGGCTGCAGGCGGAGTTTACGGAAGGCAGGGACCAAAGGACCAAAGGACCAATGGAGCAAGAGACCAAGGGAGCGAAGGAACAAGGAGACAAGGGAAGCGGAGCCAGGGGCGGAGGTGGCAGAAACACGCCGGGCGGAGAGGGAGCAGGGGCCGCGACCGGAGTGGAGTCGGCGGAGCTCGATGGTCATGTAGTGTTGTTTGATCAACAGGCGACGAAGGCCGGAGCGCGACCGTCCGCCACGGGGGACTCGCTACGCGCGACAGCGGGCAAAGCGGTGTATGAGGACGAGGGCGGATGGCTGCATTTGACGATCAATCCGCGCGTCGAAAATGGCGGCCTGGAGATGACTGCGGACAAGGTGGATGTGTCGCAGCAGTCGGGAGACGCGTTCGCGCGGGGCAACGTGAAGGCGACGTGGACCAATACGGGTGCGAGGGGCACAGGCGGGCAGGCGGCCGCGGCGAATAGCGATGCGAGCGAAGGTGAATTGACGCTGGGCGGCAAGGGGCCCGCTCATGTTGTGGCGGAAGAAGCACACCTTAACGAGTCGACGGGCGAGGTGACGTTTCGCGGGCATGCGCGGCTTTGGCAAGAGTCAAATTTCGTATCGGGACCGGCGGTCGTGCTGAACCAACACCTGCAGACGCTGGTGGCGAAAAGCAACGATCTCGCGGAACCGGTGAGAGTTGTCATGCTGAGCGCGAGCGGGCCGGGGCCTGGCAAGAATGGCGCTCAGGCGCGGAATCAGAATGGAGGCGGCAGGGCAGGCGACATAACCGGCGCACCATCGCTGATTCGCGTGCGCGGAGGCGACCTATGGTATTCCGATCCCGAGCGCCGGGCAGTGATGCGGAGAGGCGCGCTGAGCGCGGTGGTGGCAGAGACTGGCGAGGCTACGTCATCGTCAAACGAGGTCGAGCTGAAGCTGATGCCGGCAGGGAATCACGAAGGCAGCGGAGGCGGCCAGGCGCAGGTGGACCAGATGACGGCGACAGGTCATGTAGTGCTGACACTCGAAGGACGGCGTGGGACCGGGGAAACACTCGCGTACTCGGGCGCGACCGGCGAATATGTGCTGACGGGCACCGCTGCGGCGCCGCCGAAGATGACCGATCCGGAGCGCGGATCAGTAAGCGGAGAAGCTTTGATTTTCCATAGCCGCGATGATAGCGTCAGTATCGAAGGCGGAGGCCGCGAGACGATTACGGAGACGACCGCGCCGCGAGTGCACGGAAAGTAAAGGCGCCCATTGCGCCAGCGAGACAAATGCAAACATTGATTGCCGAGGGAATCGGCAAGAGCTACAAGCGGAGGCAGGTTGTAAGGGACGTCAACCTGAGAATCTCCCGCGGCGAGGTGGTGGGATTGCTGGGGCCGAACGGCGCCGGCAAGACAACCAGCTTTTACATTATCGTGGGGCTGGTGCAGCCCGAGAGCGGACGCGTGCTGGTGGACGATACAGACATCACGCGACTGCCGATGTATTTGCGGGCGCGCAATTTCGGCATCAGCTATCTTCCCCAGGAGCCCTCGGTGTTCCGCAAGCTTACGGTGGAGGAAAACATTCTGGCGGTACTGGAAGCGCAGCCGCTGGGCAACCGGGAGCGGCGCACGCGCGCCGAGAAGCTGATCAACCAGTTGAACCTCGGCCACATCCGCACGACACGCGGCTATGCGCTCTCAGGCGGCGAGCGGCGGCGCGTGGAGATCGCGCGGGCGCTATGCATTCAACCGAACTTTATTCTGCTCGACGAGCCGTTCAGCGGGATCGATCCGATCGCGGTGCTGGAGTTGCAAAAGATCATCTTCGACCTGAAAGCGAGCGGCATCGGCGTATTGGTGACCGACCACAACGTGCGCGAGACGATGAGCGTCACGGACCGCGCTTACATTATTGCCGAGGGGCGAATTTTTCGTACGGGTACGCCACGCGAGCTGGGCAACGACGTAGAGGTGCGGCGCATTTATCTAGGCGAAGGATTCTCGCTGGGCTAAGGTCTGGACGCTGCACCCAAGACAGGCATATTCTAAGGGATCCTGCCGCAAGGTCGCGGGGGTGAGGCAAGTTGTTTCTTTTGAACATTTCACGATGGGTCACGACCCAAATTGGGATCGTGACGCAAATTGGTGATTCGATTTAAGGCATTTTCTGGATTAAGCTTTTTCTCGCACGATTACACTCGCTTTGAGTCAAAGAGGGAACGAACTCGAACCATGGGGCTACTGCAACCCAAATTGAATCTGAAGGTGGCGCAACGTCAGGTACTGACGCCGGGCCTGATGCAGATGGTGAGCGTTCTTGCCCTGAACAAGCTCGAGCTGAAGGAGATGATCGATGCGGAGATGGTGGAAAATCCCGTCCTGGAAGAGATTGACGAATCGGTTCCGATGCTGGATGAAGTTGCAGGCCGCGAGGAGCGGCTGGAGCGCGGCGTCGAAGAAACGGTCTCGCCACCCAAGGACATTTTCGACCAGATCGATTTTGGCTCGTACTTCCAGGAGTATCTTGATCCCGGCTATCGCACACAGCCGGAGTACGAAGAGATTGAAAGGCCCTCGTTTGAAAACTTTCTCTCCCAGCCTACGACTTTGTCCGATCACCTGGCGTGGCAGCTGGGAGCTTTGAGCCTGGACGCGAAGTTGCATGAGGCTGCGGAGTTCATCGTCGGCAACCTTGACGAGGACGGGTATCTGACGGCAAGCGAGGAGGAACTTGCCGCGGCGTTTGGTGGGTTCCCGGCGGATGCAGCGGCGAGCAATGGACATGCGGCGGAGCACGCGGCAGCCCTGGAGTTAATCCGGCAGGCGGTCGATCTGGTACAGCATCTGGACCCCGCGGGAGTGGGTGCGCGCGATTTGCGCCAGTGCCTGGCGCTTCAGATTTCGGCGCAGCAGCAGGAGTTTAGCTATTTGTACGGGAGCGGAACGGAGGAGACGGAGGAGGGGCCGGCTGCCGATCCGCATAGAGGCTTCCGCGCCGAGGCCGAGGCCAGGATAGACGAGCGGCGGCGGGCCATGGAGGTGGCGGAGCTGATTGTGGAACGCCACCTGCCTCTCTTGCAGAAGCGCGACGTGAAGGACCTGGCGCGCGCGGCGCAGGTGACGGCGGAAGAGGCGCACGCGGCGGTGGAGTTTATCCGCACGCTCGACCCGCGGCCGGGGCGGATGTACAACCGCGAGCAGACGCGGCTGATCGAGCCAGACGTGTACTTTGTGAAGCGCGGAGACGAGTGGGCTGTGAGCATGAACGAAGACGACCTGCCCAGCCTGCGGCTGAGCCAGCGTTACCGGCGGATGCTGGTCTCAACGAACACCGACAAGGAAGTGAAGGAGTACGTGAAAGAGCGGTTCCGCTCGGCGCTGCAACTGATGCGGAACATCGCGCAGAGGAAAAGCACGATCCTGCGGACGTGCGAAGTCATCGTCCGGCGGCAGCAGGAGTTCCTGGAGAAGGGCGTGGAGGGGCTGCGGCCGATGATGATCAAGGAAGTCGCTGAGGAGATCGGGGTTCACCCCTCGACGGTGAGCCGCGCGGTGGCCAACAAATACGCACACACGCCGCAGGGCGTGCTGGAGCTGCGGTTTTTCTTCTCGGAGGGCGCGAACGGGCCGGAGGGCGCGGATACGCCGCTGCTGGTGCTGAAGCGCAAGGTGCGCAAGCTCATTGAAGATGAAGACCAGCGGCATCCGCTGACCGACGACCAGCTAGCCGCGATACTGCAGTCGCAGGGAATTCAACTGACGCGACGGACCGTAGCGAAATACCGCGAGGACATGAACATTCCGTCGACGCATCAGCGGCGGCGGAGAGATTAAAGAACAGCCCTCCTTATAGCGTCACACTGTTGTTCATCAAGGTAATCTCCGGCAGGTTGCCGCCACACTCGACGGTAACGGTGGCGCCTTTCAGATCGGCACCAGCGGGGAGGGTGAGAGTGACACGCGCGGTTTTCGGCGCGAGGTCGAGCGGCGCTTTAAGCGCAGGAACGTCGGCGGTGGCGAGCGTTTTGCCGGTTTTCTCGCGCAGGACGACCTTCGAGGCGGGAGCGTCGACTGAGCCCACGCTGTGCACGGTGACGGCCATCTGCGCTCCATCAACCTTCACATCTTCAGGATCGATGCCGAGATCGGGCCGCGACCAGTAGGGAACGCCCTTGTTCTTCAACCTCAGCTCGATCGCTGTCGTGGTGCGCGGCGCGAAAGTGATCGCGACGGACTTGCTGCGCTCAAAGGCGACGGTTTGCGTGGTTTGATTCTGGACCGGCGCATCGGGAGCGGGTTGCGCGTTGCCGATGCCAGCTTGCGTGCCCTGGGTCAGGGTCCACTCACCGGGATCGACTTCCCAGCCAGTCATATGCGCAGTGACGGGAACGCGATCGAGGTTGTAGGCGATAATCCGGACGTGATTGGGCGTGGCCTCGGGCACGAGGATGGCGACGCTCTGGTCGTTTGCAGGGGAATCGAAGCGCCAACTGACGGCGTTGCCGGGATAGCAGTAGTTGCGCATGAGGGCGACGCCACCGAGGCGGGAACGCTGCAGTTCGCCGTTGTTGAAGTAAACGCGATCGATCCAGAGGCTGCCTTGCGTGTTGATGAACTCGCGCTCGTGCGCGGTCTGGATTTGCGAGGCGTAGACTTTCTCGAGCCAGGAGGCGTCGCCGGTGGCCTGCCAGGCAAGCTGCCAGGCTGTCTCACTTGGTTGCGAGATTCCGGTCGGGCCATTCACGCGGCTGGCGGCGGCGATGAGGGGATCGGTCTGCTGTTTGCGCAGGTTGAGCATGTCAAGCATGTCGGAGTTGACGAGCTGCATCGATTCCATCGGCGAATCGAGAAAGGGCTGGACGTATTTCGCGTCGCCAGTCCAGCGATAGGCGGCCCATAGGATGAACCAGGCGCGCATGCCGGTGGGCTTGTCTTCGTCGGTTTTGAAGTTGACTTCGAGGTGCAAAGCGGGCTTGCCGCCGGGGCCGGGCTTGTAGTGGGCGAGGATGCCGTCGGCAAGCTCGAGGATCATTTTGCGCGTCTCGGGCATGCCGTTGAAGAGCACGAGCGACAGCGCGGGATGGAAATCCATGTACGAGGCTTCTTTTGACCATCCCCACACGCCGCCTTCAGCCATTTTGGCGCCGTTGAAGTAGTTGGAGCGGACGTGGCGATGGCCGGCGGCGTTGATGCCGGTGAGCCACTCGAGGCGTTTTGCGGTAACCATGGCGCGCTCGATCTGTTTCGGACTGCCGAAGTCGAGGAGCATGGATTCGCCGAGGACATTGAGGCCGTCTTCGTAGCTGTGCAGCTCATCGGTCTGGATGGTGGCGAGGCCGTTCAAAAACATGTGCTGCGCATACATGGCGTCCATCTCGCGACCGAGCGAGGCTTTGATTTTGTCGGGCGTCGAACCCATCATGGCGAGGCCAGGCCACCACTCGGTGAAGTCGCTATCGTCAGAGAGGCCGCCGCCGAATTCGCCGTTGGAGATTTGGCGATTGTCGATGTACCAGTTGATGAGGCGCTTAAGGTAGCCGAGGTCCTCGACCTGCAGGAAGGCCCACTGCGGGACGCCCGGCGGCGCCTGCGGCAGAGTGAACGGCGGGCGCGGCTGCTCGTGATTCATCTCGTGCCAGTAGTCACGGGCGAGTTCATTTTGCGGGTCGACGCGGAGCAGGTCGGTTATGTCGGCGTCGAAGCGATTGAAGAGATTGAGGCGGCGCGAGCTGACGGATTCTTCGACGAGGTTGGCGAACTCGTCGCGCACCTGCGTGAGGCGGTCGGCGATGTGCTCGGGGAGCGCGTCTTTGTACGGCTTGAAAATGAGGCGGATTTCGGCGCCTTCGAGGGCCGCGGTCGAGAAGTCCGCGCTTTGCGCGGCGATGGTGAGGTAGAGGCCGCGTTCATTGGGCAGGATGCGATCGCGCGTATCGAGCCAGAGGGTGTGCGGCGTGCCAGGCTTGACGGCGAAGGTGAAGTAGAGCATGTCGCGCATGGGCCAGAGCGGATCTTTGATCTGGATGTTCAGGGGGATGACGCGATCGGCGTTGGGCTGGATGTTGAGCGGAGGCAGATCGATGGCGATGCCGTCGAGGCCGGCGTCGATGTTTTCCCAACCGTAGGAAGTGCCGTGGCCTTCGAGGTTCATTTGCGAGCGGAAGTCGGCGGGAATGACGATGTGGACGATGGGCAGGCTGGCGGGCGTGGCTTCGATTTGCGTGTTCTGGCGGCGCGCGGCGCGCGAACTGGGTCCGCCGGGCCCAAAGAGAGCGCTCGAAGGCATGGCCATCATGGTCTGTCGCTCGTCGGGTGGAAAGCGGCCTTCGATGTAATCGACAAGCGGGACGGTGGAGGGGTTATCGACCGCACTGACTGTGCTGGTGAGACGGTAGCGGAGGGTGGCGACGGCGGTGGGCTCCGTGCCGGGATGCACGTAGTAGGCGGAGACTTCTCCGAGAGGCTGCTCCTGCTCGACGTTCGTGAAACGGATTTTCTGGCCGGCGATGGGCGAGTTGAATTGGTGGTAAGTAATCTCCTGGCCTGTGGGACGTTCAAAGAGAGTGGTCTCGGAGTCGGAGGCTCTTCCTTTGTCGTGGGCGAGCAGAGTCCACGTGCCCCACGCGCCGCCGGCAATTTCAAGATGATTCCAGGGCTCGTCTGGCATGGTGAAGGTGACGGTTTTACCGGAAAGCGAGTAGCAATCCCAGTCGGGCAGTTCGAAGTAGTCGTCGCGGCCGATGAGGCGCGAGCGGTTATAGACGCCGGGCCAGGTGGTCTCGCGAATGCCGTCAGTGGCCTTCCACCACCAGCGGTCGAGATCGTACACGTCGTGAATTTCGACCTTGCGGACGGTGGTGTATTCCTCGTCGAGAAGAACGGGCTCATCGCCGGGACGGTTCCAGCCGTATTTGAGATTCCACTCTTGCTCCCAGTTTGTGGCGTGGCCGGAGCCAGAATCGAAGCGACCCTCGCTCGGAACGATCGGTGCCGCGGCCTCGGCGGGTGAAGCGCCAACCGCGACTTTGCGATCGACGGACGGGATGTTCTGAGGAATCTGATTTTTTGCGAGGCCGGCGATGTTCGAATCGGAGAGCATGCGATCGTAGATGCGCAACTCGTCAATGTCGCCGCCGCGATCGTAGCTATAGGAGCTTTCGACACCGGTCGGGCCGATGATGCGCGAATGCGGACCGAACTGATCGAGGGCGGTGTCGAAGAGGCCGGTAGCTTCTTTCGCCGCCATCAGCTTGCCGTCGATGTAGAAGCGGATGCCGCTGGTTTCGTCCCACACGAGGGCGAGATGAAGCCACTGGTCAGGCTTGGGGATTTCGGGAAGCTTGACGCTGACGCGCGTGCGGCCCAGGTTGACGTCGGTGACGAAGGCGTCGAAGCCGTGGCCGTTCCAGTCGATACGAAGCCAGACCATGTCCCAACTGGAGTGATCAGCGAAACCGACGCGGAAGACGGGGAACTCGGTTTCGTCGAGCGGATCGCGCGAGCGCCAGAAGAATGAAAGCGTGCCACGCTGCGAGTAGATGTTGCCGGGCGCCCAGTAGGAGAGGAGCTGGTTGTTGCCACACTGGATGTAGGAGCCGCTGACGCCGCCGGGGAGGATCTTCAGATCTTTTACGTAGTTCGGGACGGGGTTGCCACCGGCGGCGTAATCGGCGTTGAAGCCGTTGTCGCCGGAGAGATAAAAGAGCAGGCCGGGCTCGGAGGCGTGCGAGTTGGGCGGAAGGATAGACGCCGTGATGAGCGGCGCGTATTCGAGGGGAATCTGGGACTGTGCGACGGAGGCGAAGAGGAATCCAGCGGTGAGACAAAGCGAAACGGCAAGATGCGAACGACGCATGGCGAGCCCCTCGATGTGAGTGTTGTGGATCGGGCGCGGCGCGTTCGTAACTGCGCCAACTGGTCAGACCACCCCACGGCATTGTGAAGGCTGGGGCGCGGAGTTGGCAAATGGAAAGAAGACAGCTTTTAGCTATTAGCTTTTAGAGGAGAATTGCCTGCCGCGCAAGCACCCAAGAACCAAGCGGTAAAGGCTAATAGCTGTTCTTCACATTGCTTCGGGGCTGTCGATGCCGAGAAGCGCGAGGGCGCCAACGAGTTCGCGAAGGGTGATCGCGGCGGTGGCGAGCAGAAATGTCTTACGCGCGGGGTCTTCTTCGGTAAGAATGTGGTGGCGATGGTAGAAGTTGGCGAACTCCTGCGCGAGCTGGAATGCATGCTTGGCGAGATAGGCCGGTTCCGACGTTCCAATGCACTGCTCCAAAACTTGGGAAAAACGGCCGGCGCGCAGCCAGAGCGACCAGATGTCTTCGTTGGCTTCGCCGGAGAGATTGCGGTCTAGCTCCGTTAACTCTGCTAACCCCGCTAACGCCGCTTCCGGGCTTGTCCCGCCTTTGCGGAAGATGTTGCGGATGCGGACCACGGCGTATTGGATGTAGGGGCCGGTCTCGCCTTCGAAACTGAGCGCGTCTTTGAAGTCGAAGGCGATCACGGAATTGCGCGTGTACTTCAGCATGAAGTAGCGCAAGGCGCCGATGGCAATCTGCTCGGCGATGGTTTGACGCTCGGCGTCGTCGTGGCCGGTTTGGCGCGCATCGACCTCAGCGCGCGTAGCGGCGATGAGTTTGTCGATCAGGTCGTCGGCCTTGACGCCGAAGCCCTTGCGGCCGCTGACTTCGATGTAGGATTTCTTTTTGTCATCATCGGAAACGTCGTAGCCGAGCTCAATGGCGCAGCGGGGCGTAAGCGCAACCATTTCGTAGCTGAAGTGCGTGTAGTGATCGGCTTGGCTGGTGTATCCCATGCCGCGGAGGGCCTGGATCACGTTCGACTGCGGATCGGACTGGCGTGAGTCGATGACGTTGTAGATGACGGTGGCTGCGCCGAATTGAGGATGATTCGCTTCGCCCGATTCGGCGGAGATCCAGCACTCGTGGCTCGGGTAGGTGAAAAACTTCTTGTAGCCGAAGTCACGGCCGAGGAGGCCGAACTTCCAAAGGTGGTAGGCAATGTCCTTACCGACGTAGGTGACGGTACCGTTGGAGCGGACGATGACCTTGGCATCGTCGTCGGCTTCGTCGTCCTTGGCCTCCGCGCCGGGGCGAGCCATCACCCAGCAGCCTTTGTTCTTGCCCTCGTTCTCGAAGTAGAGCACGCCCGACTGTTTGAGCTTTTCAAAGGCGGCTTCCCAGAATTTGAGGTGAAGGATTTCGCTCTCGCGCGGGAGAAAGTCGTACTCGATGCCGAGGCGCAGCATGGTTTCGAGGTGGCGGCGCAGGACGGCAGTGGAGATAAGGTCGGCGACCGCGGCGGTTTCGTTGCCGCCATGCTCGATCAAGTGCAGCGTGTCGAGGCGCAATTGCTTGCGCGCGGCTTGTTCTTCGGCGGTCCCTTCGCCGTACCAATGCGAGGTGCGGGCGTAGAGGTCCCAGCAGTAATAGTCAATGCGTTTGCCTTTGCGGGCGAAGGCGTCAACAAGTGCGCGAACTTCGGCCGGCGATTTCTTTTCGAGATGCAAAAATCCGACCACGACGTCGGCGACCTGGACGCCGGTGTTGTCGATGTAGTTCTGCACGTCGACTTTGTACCCGGTGGCGCGGAGGAGACGCACGAATGTGTCACCGAGAATGGCGTTGCGCAGGTGGCCTATGTGAGCGGCTTTGTTGGGATTGATGGAGGTATGCTCAACGAGCGCATGCCCCTTCGTCGATGGCGAGTCTTTCTCGGCGCGGGCAACGAGGCGGATTGCGGCTGCGCGGTCAAGGTAGGCGTTGATGTAGCCTGCGCCGGCAACTTCGAAACGCGCGAAGCCTTCGAGTGTGCCGAGGCCGAGAACGATTTCCTGCGCGATGAATTTCGGCGCTTTGCGCAGCTTGCGTGCGAGCTCGAACGCGATGGGCGTGGCGATCTCGCCAAGGCGCAGATCGGGCGGCGTCTCCAGAGGGATGGACCCGATCTCGAGATCGTATTTTTCTTTCAGGACGGCGCGAAGGCGATCGACGAGCCGCTGTTCGAGTTGCAAGACCACGCGAGAGCCTCAGAAATCCCTGATTTTCCTAGTGATTTTAACACCTACGGTACGGCAGACTCTCACAGAACGGTGCGCGGCGACAGGCGAGGCGTGCGCCGGGCCATCGAAGCGCGATGCCTTAAGATGGAGAGTGATTGCCGCGAACGTTCCCTTTATTTTGTGTGCGTGAACGGAATACGTTCTCAATGACTGATTCAGGCTCGCAAGCAAACCGATTTTATCTGACCACGCCGATTTACTACGTGAACGCGCGGCCGCATCTGGGTCATGCGTACTCGACGATCGTGTGTGATGCGATTGCGCGGCGCAAGCGCGCGCTGGGGATCGAGACGTGGTTTTTGACGGGCACGGACGAGCATGGGCAGAAAATTGAGCGCAGCGCCAAAGCTGCCGGGTGCACGCCGGAGGAGTTCGCGACGAAGGTTTCGGGCGAGTTTCGGGGACTGTGGGACCGGCTGGGGATTACGTACGACGACTTTATTCGAACCACAGAATCTCGTCACATCCGCGGCGTGCAACACCTGTTCGCGACGCTGCGTGACAAAGGGTACATCTACAAGGGATCGTACACGGGACAGTATTGCGTCTTCGATGAAGCGTACGTGGACGGGCCGCCGGGAACGCCGTGCCCCGACTGCGGGCGGCCGACGGAGACGGTGAGCGAGGAGAATTACTTCTTCAAGCTCTCGGCGTTCGAGAGGAAGCTGCTCGAGTTCTACGAGGTGAATCCGGGATTCATGGGGCCGGAGTCGACACGGCGCGAGGTGATCAGCTTTGTGCGCAGCGGGCTGAAGGACCTTTCGGTGAGCCGGACGAGTTTTTCGTGGGGCATCCCGGTGCCGGGTGACGAGAAGCACGTGGTGTACGTGTGGCTGGACGCGCTTGCCAACTACATCACGGCGCTCGGCTATGGCTCGGACGATGAGAAGGACAAAGCGCGCCTCGAAAAGTTCTGGCCGGCGGACATTCATTTGATCGGTAAAGAGATCAGCCGGTTCCACTGTGTCTACTGGCCGGCATTTTTGATGGCGGCTGGGATTGCGCCGCCGCGTTCGGTGCGGGCAAACGGATGGCTGCTCTTCGACCAGGGCAAGATGTCGAAGTCGCGCGGGAACATCGTGCGGGCCGAGACCGTGGACGAGGTGCTGGGAGCGGATGCGCTGCGGTATTTTCTGCTGCGCGAAATTCCGTTCGGGCAGGACGGGAATTTCAGCTTCGATGCACTGGCGCAGCGATACAACGGGGATCTTGCCAACGGCTACGGGAACCTGGTGAGCCGCGTGGTGAACATGGTGCACAAGTACTTTGGCGGCGTGGTCCCCGAAGTACTGGAGCCTCAAGCGGAATATCCGGACCAAACGAGCTTGCGTTCGCGCGCCGAGTTCACTATTCAGCAATTTGGAAAACTCTTTGACGAGTTGAACTTCTCAGAGGCCCTAATGAGCCTTTGGCTGATGGTGGCGCAAACCGACGGCTACCTGACCGCCAACGCGCCGTGGAAGAAGCCGGCGGAGCGATCGGATGATGACCATGCGAAACTGCAGGCGCGTGTGCTGGCGACGGCGGCGGAGGCGATTCGCGTGATCACGGCGCTGGCGTACCCGATTGTGCCCAATGCGGCGGCGAAGGTATGGCGGCAGCTCGGCCAGGGCGAGCTGGCGGATGCGGCGAAAAAGGGATTCTTGAGAGATTTCAAGTGGGGCGGATTGAAGGCGGGGACGAAATTCGGCGAGCCTATGCCGCTGTTTCCGCGCGCGGAAAAGGATGCGGTTGAGCGTATGCAAAATCTTGAGGACGAGAACAACCGCAGCGCGGTGGAAGCCGCGAGCCAGGGAGAGATTGTTGCCCCGGAGAGCGCCCCGGCAGCAACTTCCGTGCTTCTCACGACAGCAACTAACGAGGCCTCAGCCAAAGCGCACGAGGCACTGACACCCACGTCCGCGGCGCCGGTCAATCCTGCGCGGCCTGTGAAATCGGCACACGTCGATCCGGTACCGGCTTCACTGGCCAGCAGCCGGTTGAGCACCGTGCCGCCTGCCGCTCCGGCGAACGCCCCATTGATTCCAGCGGAATCCGCACTAAGTACAGCCCAAGGCAGGGATGCCTCAAGGGAGGCCGCTGCGGTGCCGCCTGCGGCCAAATCGCAATTCATCACGATCGACGACTTTGCCAAGGTGGAGCTGCGCGTGGCGCAGATTCTGGTGGCCGAGCGCGTGCCGAAAGCAGACAAGCTGCTACGGCTGGAGATCGACCTGGGATACGAAAAGCGCCAGATTCTGGCCGGGATTGCGCAATACTACGAACCAGAAAAGTTGATTGGGCGGAAGATTGTGGTGGTAGCGAACCTGGCTCCGAGAAAGATGCGAGGTCTCGAGTCCAACGGTATGCTGCTGGCAGCTTCTCTGGAAGGCGGAGCGCCGGTGCTGGCGGGATTCTTGGAAGACGTGCCGCTGGGCGCGCGGCTGAAGTAGGAGCCTCGCTCTTTTACCCTTTGGAGCCGAGGGGTGCGTTACGGGCGGGCGCGGTTAGCGCAAGCAAGAATTGGTGCGGAAGGCGGGACTTGAACCCGCAAGCCTTTTGGGCGCCAGCTCCTAAGGCTGGTGTGTTTGCCATTTCACCACTTCCGCACGGTGCGTCGCGCGACCTGACCCTCTCAAGTCTAGTGTGAAAACGACGCAGGTTGCAACGCGGGCGCGGCGGTGCGCGCGCCGGAACGCATCTTATTTCAAATCTCGTGAAAAATCTCCGCTTTTGCCACCGGACTTCGATTCAAGGCGAATGTCGCGAATGACGATGGCTTTGTCGAGAGCCTTGGTCATGTCGTAGACGGTGAGCGCGGCGACGGCGGCGGCTGTAAGCGCCTCCATCTCGACGCCGGTGGGGCCGGTCGTGGACACCGTGGACGCGATGCGCACGCCGCCGTTGACCACCGCGGCCTGCACGTCGACGTGCGTCAGCGCGAGAGGATGGCACATGGGGATGAGGTCCGCGGTGCGCTTGGCTGCCTGAGTGCCGGCGAAGCGCGCGACTTCGAGCGGGTAACCCTTGGGGTTCGAAGGTAGAGCGGCGAGGACGGCGGCGGATAGCTCGACGAAGGCTGAGGCGGTCGCGGTGCGGCGCGTGGGCTGCTTGGTGCTGACATCGACCATGGCGGCTTGGCCGGAGGCATCGAAATGCGAGAGGCGCGGGGGCTTGGGGTGCGAGAGGCGCGGGGGCTTTGGCATAGGACTCCTCAGGAAAGCAGGATGCGGACGGTCGAACCGGCGGGAAGGCGGTCGGCGTCTTCGGGCACGACAAGGAAACAGTTGGCGCGGGCCATGGCAGCCAGGTCGCCCGAGCCCTGCCATGGGACGAGCGCGACCTGGGGTACGGATTCCGCGAAAGTGCATGCGCCAGGGAGGAAGCGTGTGAGGCCCGGTTTTGCTTTGACATCTTCAGCCAGATAGGCGAGTGCGAAACGCGGGCCGCAGTCGAAGCTCTGGCCGCGGGCGCAGCGACCGGCAAGGGCGGCGATGACAGGCGCGGCGAAGAGCAGGAAAGTGACGGCCGACGAGACGGGGTTGCCGGGCAGGCCAAACCATTGCATGGAGCGGAGCTTTGGACCGGCTTTGGTGCTTCTCGGACGCAGCTCGCCAAAGACCAGTGGTTTGCCGGGTTGGATGCGCACGCCGGTGAAGTGAAAACGGGCGCCCATGTGAGCGAGAGCGGGCTCGACGAGATCGAATTTGCCCGCGGATACGCCGCCGGTGATGAGAAGGAGGTCGGCGGTGGCGGCGCGAGCGAGGGCGGCGTCAAGTGAATTGGCGGTGTCGCGCGCGACAGGGAGGATCCAGGGCGAGCCACCCGCGGCACGAACCATCGCTGCCAGCATGGCGCTGCTGGAGTTGCGAATCTGGCCGGGGCCGGGCGTGGAGCGGATGGGCACAAGTTCATCGCCAGTGGAGAGGATGGCGATGCGAGGCCTCAGAAAGACCTTGAGCGTGGCGCAGCCGCAGGAAGCGGCCAGCGCGATCTGAGCGGCACCGATGACGGTACCCGTGGGCAGAAGCAGATCGCCTTTGCGCGCTTGCGCGCCTCGGGCCACGATGTTGTCGCCTTTTGCGACGCTGCGGGGCGGAAGGAGCCGTGCGGTCAGCGCGAGTCCGGTGCCGGCGGTCTCGACATGCTCGAGCATGACGACGGCGTCAACGCCGGTGGGGACGGGAGCTCCGGTCATGATCTCCCAAACGGAGCCGCGCGGGAGCGGCCCGGGGGGAGCCTGCCCAGCGCGAGTTGTGCCAGCCGCGGCGAGCCGCCGATGGGTGGAGGCCTCAGCGGCACGGCAGGCGAATCCATCGCGAGTTGAGCGCGCGAAGGGCGGCTGGTCGCTGTCAGCACGGAGCGGCTCGGCGAGAACACGGCCAAGCGCCTGGCCGAGTTGGACACGCTCCGCACCGGGACGAACACGGGCCCGCTTTGCCGCACAGGCAGCAACCAGCGAGGCGGCTTCGCGGTAGCCAAGAAGAGCGGAACTCATGCCTTGGATTGTAGAAGGTGGCGAGTCGGCAGGAGCAGGCCCGCCCGCAGGTGGCCCACAAAAAGTCTGAAGGCTTTCCTTGATCGGTCCATGCCTTTCCTGCAAAAGCTCGAAAGAATTGCGATGCGGCCGAAGCTATGGTTGGGTTTGCGGAGGCAAGGCGGATTGGGGAGTCGCGCCTGTTTGTGGGGTCGTGACGGGAGGGCTCATGACTTCTCCCGCGCGCTGGAGAATGGCATTGACCTCGGAGACGTGCGGGCCGCCCGGATCGAGCTCAAGGTACTTGTGGAAGGCTTCGGAGCAACCGGGGGGAAGAATCAGCCTGTTCGTATCCGGGTCGACGGTTGCGCTCTGGGCGAGTCCCTCTGCCTTGAAGTAGTAAAGGCCGGCTTCGTTGGGGCTGGCTTTGATGGCCGTGTCGGCAGCGTCGATCTCCGCGGGAAAGTTCCTGGCAACCAGGAAGGCCACAACCTGATTCCGGAGGTAGACGGCGGCGTTGGCGGGATCGGCCTTGGCGGCAACATCAAAGGCGGCGTTGGCTTCATCGACCAGGAGGGTACGGGCGTAGACTTCGCCGAGGCCGGACTCCGCCGCGCCCACGACTTCAGGCCGCGGAGTATCGGCCTTCTTTGCCAAATCGAGAGCCTTCCTGTAATTGGTCTCCGCGTCGAGGTAATTTTTAAGCCCGACCTCGGCCCGCGCCAGATCGATCCAAAGGACGGGCTCGCTGGGATCGGCGGACGTGTCTTTGGTCATGATGGTTTCAATCTCAGTCAGCTTGGCATTCTCGATCTCGGCAGTCATGGAGTCTATGTCTCCGCGGCCGGCGCCGGCGCCAAGATCTTGCGCCGCCATTGCGCGAGCGTTCTCAGCAGCCTTGAAGTCGAGATTGACAATTTCCATGTCGGCATCGATGGACATCACGTCCTGTTTGGCGGTCAGTGCCGCGGCTGCGTTGGCTGCTCTCAACGCTTGCAATTGCTGCTGTTGCTCGGGCGAAAGCCGTAGAACGAACTCCTGGCGCGTCATATCGATGTCCTGCGCCGTATCCTGCCCGGCCAGGACGTCGACTCCGGTGATGTAATCGACGATTTTGCCTTCGGGTGTATCGGGCGCACGGTAGACGATGGTGTATTCGCCCTGAGGCGCCTGACCGGAATATTCGCCCCAAGGTGAGACGGGAAAGTTGTAGCTCAACGTCGTACCGCCATCCATGGAAAGGCTGACAGTGCCGTCTTTCTGCGGCATGCCTACGGGATTGATCACACGGCCGTGAATCCGGCCGGTTTCTGCAGCGGGCTGCTGCGCAGGCGACTGGGCGAAGGCAATGGAGAGCGACCAGGCAAGCGTGGAAAGGCCCGCCAGTGCCACGAGGCGCAAGGGAAGCGCTGAACCCATGCAAAGGATTGTAGTGGGTTGGGAGCTGCCTGCTGAATAAAGGCCTGCTGCCGCGCGCTCAAGTGATGGCGACAAACACGAAGGGCGCCCGAGAACGGACGCCCTTTGGGTAAGGAGAACAAGCTACCCGGCTATTTCCCTTTGGGCGGCTTAGAGGAGACGGCGACCTTCTCTCCCGCCTGCTGCAGAATGCCCTCCACTTCCGTGGCGAACTGGCCATTGGGCGCAAGTTCGAGATATTTCTGGTAGGCTGCTGCGCAATCGGGCGGAAGAAGGATGTGATTCGTCTTTGGATCGACGGTCGCATTCGCGATCAACCCCTGGCCCTTGACGTAGTAGACGATGGCGAGGTTGGGGTCCGACTGGTTTGTATCGGTCTTGATCGCGTCATCGGCCGCGGCGACCTGAGCAGCGGAATCGCCCTGCTGGAAGAAGATGATCGCCTGATTCCTGAGGTAGAGCTCCGCATTGGGAGGATCGGCCTTGGCGGCTGCGTCAAAGGCAGTATTGGCCTCTTGAATCTTGCCGGTGCGCGCGTAAATCTCGCCCATGCCGGCCTGGGCCTGACCGATCACAGCCCCACGAGGCTTCTTTGAGGCTGTCTCCAGGTCGAGAGCCTTTTTAAAGGATGTGATTGCATCGTCATACTTCTTGAGCCCGGCCTGACCGAAGGCCAGGTTGTTCCACAGCAGGGACTCATCGGGCTTGAGCCCGGTGTCCTTGGTCATCAGGCTCTCGATATCGGTGTACTTGGCAGTTTTGATCTCTTCCGTCTTGGCCGCAATGTCTGACTTGGAAGCGTTCGCGCCCAATTGCTGTGCAGCCGTCGCGCTGGAGGCATCGATGTCTTTCTTGTCCTGGGTAACGACCTTGAGATCGGCGTTGAGCTGGTTGATCAGCGCGTTCGCCTTGAGGGCCTCGGAGTTCTCCTTCCTCAACTGTTCAAGCTGCTTCTTCTCTTCCGGAGACATCTGGTCGATGAACTCCTGGCGCGACATATCGTCGTTCTGCTCAATATCCTGACCGGCGATAATTTTGACGCCACGGATGGAGTCAACCATCTTGCCCGCGGGTGTGTCGGGCGCACGATAGACGAGCGTGTAGGTTCCCTGCTGCGCCTCGCCGGAGAAGTCTCCGGTCGATTGGACCGGGAAGCTGTACTTCAAGGTGGCGCCGCCGTCGGTGGAGAGGCTCACCGTGCCGCCACCCTGGGGTTGTCCCGTGGGATTCAAGACGCGGCCGTGAATCTTGCCCATTTTTTCAGGGGCCGGCGCCTGAGCGGGCGCAAGAGGCAATGCGAGCAGGCCCGCCATAGTGGTCAGACCCAGCCAAAGTGAAAAAGTGCGTTTCATTTCTTCTCCTTGAGATCTGCGGGAAAGTGCGGTCCGTAGTCTCCAAAAAAATTCAAATACCAAGCGCTGCCTGTCAATATACAAGCGACTCCGCGGCGGGACATTCTTTACGATGCAGCGCCGGGAACGCTCGTCTTGATCCAGACACAATTTATCATTCCGGAAGGTCACGCAATGGCGCGAGCCATTCTGAGCGCAACTCCGGCAGAACCCACGTTAAATCCAACCCAGCGCCCAGCACAAGGGGGTTTGGTCCGGAAACCCCTTTTGGAGCTCTGGCCCGCGCCGCGAGGAAACACTACGCAGAAGAACCGGTGCCGGCAGATCGTCACTGCCGCAACGGCGCAGCCCAGCCATCGTGGATCACGACTGACATGGTAGTGCGGGAGGGCCGAGGCCGCGTGTGGCGTGTATCACACACTAGAATTTGAGTATGAATACGGTGATTCGCAGGGCAACGGCGGCGGATGCCGCGCTGATGCTCAAATTCATTCGCGCTCTGGCAACCTTTGAGCGGGCACCGGATGCGGTGACCGCAACAGAGGAGGGACTGATCCGCGACGGCTTCGGGCCAAATCCCTATTTCCATTGCCTCATCGCCGAGCACGACGGCCAGCCGGCGGGATTCGCCTTCTATTTCTTCAATTACTCGACGTGGGTAGGTCGGCCCGGTATCTATGTCGAAGATCTGTTTGTCTTGCCGGAGTTTCGGCGGCTGGGTATTGGACGGGCGCTGCTGAGGCAAGTTGCCGCAATTGCCCAGGAAATGGGTTGCCAGCGCATGCAATGGGAGGTCCTGGACTGGAATACTCCGGCAATCGACTTCTATGGTTCATTCGGCGCCGAGTTTCAGGATGAGTGGCGCAACGTGCGGCTGGGCGGCGAGGCAATCAAGAGGCTGGCTGAGGGCACCGGGAGCGGCAACGAGGCGGGGGTTGAGCAAACAATCGCGCGAGAGGCGAAGCCGTGAGGATTCGCGTGATAGGCGGCGGGTTAGCCGGCCCCGAGGCGGCACTGACTGCCGCGCGCCTCGGCTGCGAGGTGGATCTCTACGAGATGCGGGCGGTAGTGGACGGAAAGCCGCGGCTGACGCCTGCCCACCAGACTACAGACTTCGGCGAATTGGTGTGCTCCAACTCGCTCAAAAGCGAATCGGAGTGGACCGCGCCCTGGCTACTGAAGCAGGAGATGCGCCGCGGCGGCTCGGCGCTATTGAAGATTGCGGATCAGGCGGCGGTGCCGGCAGGCCACGCCCTGGCCGTGGACCGAGTGGAGTTCTCACGGCGGATCTCGGAGACGATTGAAGCGGAGCCCGGAGTCCGCGTGATCCGCGAGGAAGTGACGAGGCTGGAACCGGCCTCCGAAGGGATAGCGGTGACGATTGTCGCGACGGGGCCGCTGACGTCGGATGCGCTGAGCAAGGAAATCGAGCGGCTGACTGGCGCGGGCCACCTTGCGTTCTACGACTCCATCTCGCCGATCGTAGACGCTGAGTCGATTGACATGGGGCGCGTGTATTTCGCGGCACGCTGGGACAAGGGAACGGCCGACTACATCAACTGCCCAATGGATCAAGCGGAATACGACCGGTTCTACGATGCGCTCTTGGTGGCCGAGGCCGCGGAGGAAAAGGAGTGGGAGGAGCTCGACTATTTTGAAGGCTGCCTGCCCATTGAAGTGCTGGCACGGCGGGGACGCGACACGCTACGCTTCGGACCGATGAAGCCGGTGGGATTGCGCGATCCGCGCACGGGCAGAACGCCGTGGGCCGTGGTGCAGTTGCGCAAGGAGAATTTGCGTGCCGAAAGCTACAACCTGGTCGGGTTCCAGAATCATTTGAAGTTTGGCGAGCAAGCGCGCGTGTTGCGATTGATTCCGGGACTGGAAAGTGCGCGCTTCCTGCGCTATGGACAGATCCACCGCAATACCTATATTTGCGCGCCTGCTTTGCTCGACGAGACTCTCGTCCTAAAGGCAAAAGAGCGCAGACTCATGTTCGCGGGCCAGATTTGCGGGGTGGAAGGGTACACGGAGTCGATCGCCACAGGGATGCTGGCGGGCATCTATGCTGCGGCAATTGCGCGCGGCGAGAAAACTGTAGCGGTGCCGAGGGTGACCGCGCTGGGGTCGCTGATTCACTACATCACGCATGCCGACGCGAAGAGTTTTCAGCCGGCCAACATGACCTTCGACTTGCTCGAGCCGCTTGACGAGGAGACGCGGAGGCGGGTTCGGGACAAGAAGGAGCGGCACCGGATTCAATGCGAGCGGGCGCTTGAGGCATTCGAGGCGTGGCAGGCAGCGGCGCGGCGCCAACGTGTACCCTGAAAGATGGGAGGCAGCGGTCGTGAGAGGAAGCTGCGTACCCGAAGGAGCAAGTGTCTCATTGAGCTTCAGGACGGCCATTCTGGCGGGTTGTGCGGTGCTTGGCTATGGCGCCGCCCTTGCTTTGGCGCAGGGCGAGCAGCCCACAGAGGCGGAAAAGAAGTCAGCGACGACGATCGTTCTGCCGCCTTCTCCTAAAGCTCTGCTGCCCGACGCGTTTGACGGATGGGTTGCGACGGCTCCGTCGAAGGTGATGACCGACGCAGCGCAATTCGACCCGGCGAATGCCGCGGCCCTGAAGGAATATGGATTTAATGCGGGCGTGCTGGCCGACTACAAGCGTGAGGGAGAAAGGTTGAGCGTGCGCGCGCTGCGCTTCGACGACGAGAGCGGAGCCTACGGCGCTTACAGCTACTACCGGAAGGACGGCTGGCCGAAGGAGGAAATCGGCACGGGAGCGGCCTCAGACAACAACCGCGTACTTTTCTGGAAAGGGGCGACGGTGGTGGATGCGACGTATTCGCGCATCGGGCCAATGACAGCCGGGGAATTAAGGGAGATCGCCGGTCAATTGCCCGTCCCTGTCGGCAGCCGGGCATTGCTGCCGCCGATTCTGGTCAACTTGCCCCATGCCGAGCTGGACGGGCAGACGACGCACTATGCGGTCGGGCCTGCGGGCTATGTGGGTGCTGGGGGCGTACTGCCGCCGTCGCTGGTGGGATTCGACAAGGGCGCTGAGGCGGTGACGGCCAATTACTCGCTCACCTCAGGGCCAGCCACACTCACGATCATCGATTACCCCACGCCGCAAATGGCCGAGGCGCAGGAGGCGGCGATCCGCGCCTATTTGAAGGCCGGCAGCCAAGCGCAACCGGCGTGGCCCAAGCCGTTATCGGACTCCGACCTGGCGTCGCTTGAGGTGCGCCACAGCGGCCCGCTGGTGGCAGTGGTGAGCGGGGATGCGGTGCCGGACGACAGCCATCGGCTGCTCGAGTCAGTTCACTACGAGGCAAGCCTAACGGCGATTCCTCAGCCGATGGAATCGGAGGTGGAAAAGACTGCCAAGCTGCTGATGGGGATTACCGTGCTGACGTTGATTGGAGGTAGTGCGGCAATCCTGCTGGCAGGCTTCCTGGGTGGGGGGCGGGCACTCTATCGTGTGGCTCGGGGCAAGCCGGCCTCTTCGGTGTTTGACGAGGAGTTCATCCATCTCGATTTGCGGGAAGAAATCGATACTGGAAGTGAGACAATTCACGGCCCGAATCCGAAGGGTTAATGTTGGTCTGCGGTTGTGGAAAAATGGATGCAAATCCGGAGAAACAGGCCGAAATCACGGGAAATCCCGGAAGACATGTGGCGAATATCAGGCGAATAAACAAGCGTTGCCCGCGAGCGCTTTGCTTTGTTAAATAATTGAAACAAAATTACTTAATTTCATGCACATTTTTCCTTGACACTGCTCCCCCCCGCACCTACTATGCAGCCAGAAAGTTCTGATGGGTTTGACTCCGTTGGAACTATTCTCCCTGAGGAGAGAGCTGCCCTGTTGCCGGGCGGCTCTTTCCGTTTAGAGGGGAACCGAGCCCGTTTCAGGGGCTTCTTGGTTCGCTGGGTCGGCCGATTCGGTCCATTGCTCGTCGCATTGCTCACATCGCCAGGTATTTGCCGGATCCACGGTTTCGAGAACCGGGTCGCTGGCGCCGCACTTTGGACAGGATGGCGGCTCGAAGTCGGGCATTTCGATCCTGGACTCCGCGACGATCTCCGGCGGAATGGGTCGCGCGGCTATGGCACGCGCCTGGTCGAGTTGATCAGCGGCCACAAGCACGCGCGCATAGCTGCGGCCGAATTCCTGCGACTGTTGAACCCAGCTTTCGATTCGGGCCTGTTGCAACGTTGCAGAGAGTTCCTGCGCTTGTTCATTGGTATCACAGTCGCAGAGGACGGTCTTCCATGTGTAGTCGTGCGGGCCCTCGTCGCCCGTGCCGTCGGGCGCATCGGAAACGAGCTCGGGCATGCGGCCAAAGTACCCGGGGTAAAAACCGGGATATTCGGGGCCAGGTTCTGGTTCAACGTGGGCAGCGGCTGGCGCTGACGGCGCATTCGATGGCGTCACGTTCGTCGTCGCGGTTTCTGGCGCCTCCAGGTCGCCCAGTCCGCGGCTGTGCATCTCGCTGCGGAGAGCTTGCTGCGCGGTGTCGGTCAGATCGCCGAAGTCCGCGGTCAGCTCACGCAGTTCGTCGTCACTCATCTGGCGGTAGTACTCGGTAAGCCGCTGCCACTCGAAGGCCGGGTCGGATTGCATGAGCAGCAGTATATTCCGGGCCGCAAAAGGCCGCGCCTTTACCGCGATCCGGCGCAACGATACAATCGTAAGGAGCAGGCCGACGTAGCTCAGTTGGTAGAGCAGCTGATTCGTAATCAGCAGGTCGTCAGTTCAAGTCTGACCGTCGGCTCCAATAAACATAGGGTTTTGAGAGTGACAGCTACTGAGCACACTGCTTGTGTCAGCACAGTGTCAGCACCTCAGAAAAGCCTGCCCCTGTGGGCCTTGGTGGGCTGCCTGAGGGCCTCAAGGGGTAGACTGTTGTGGCCTGCCTATGGCGCTATGACCCTGTGGGCTGCCGAGCCCGCCCTTGTGCTAGTTTGACACTTTTGTGGTTTTGACGAATCTAAAGAGGTGTAGATTTCGAGCCGAGATTGTCTGGTAATGGATTGTGTCTGGAAAGAGTTGAGAGGTTTGGACGCAATGGTGGTGTGAGATGTTTACCCGCATTCGAGAAACAAGACGAATTCTGACCTACCGTGAACCGCAGAATGCTCCGGGTATCGTCTTCGTGGAGTACGCGCAACCACGTGTGTCCCCCGCTGGAAAGCACATCGCTCGTTTACTTGAAGTCGGAATCGTGATTGTAATCATTGGCTGGATTTCTGTCCCAATGAGCACCTTGCTTCAACACCTGATCCCAAAGCATCTTTCAGGCTCTTTGCCAACGATCGCCGGAGCGGTAGGCGCTTTGTTGATGTTTGTGCTGAATTGGCTCCGGGAAGATATTGAGCGGAATATCAAAGAGCACTTCACTTTCGGGGAGACATTCGCTCAATTTTTTGGGCATAAGCTGGACGATACATTTCGTACCCTAAAGAGTTAAGGGCACGGTTCCTATGAAGATCGAAACTAAGACCGATGCATCAGGAACGGTAGCCGTAAGCTCCCAACAAAAAGTAAGAGTCTGGATGCAGGTAGTGGTGAGCCTTGTGCTTTTGGCTTCGGGGATACTTATTCTGATTGACCCATCCTGGTTGCCGCATATCGATTCGAGCGCGCAGAAAATCGCGGCCGGTTGGGTTGGAGCCGTGATCGGCTACTGGCTGTCCTGAAAGCTAATAGCACAACGCTTCCGCCCCCCAGCCTGCCTGAAGGCCTCTTGGGCCTGCTTTAAGCCTCTAAGTTTGTTGAGGGCCAGAACCGGCCCTTCGGCACACTTGCGATTCGGGTAGAGGAAAACCTCATTGGACTGCCGCGGCTCGCCGATCTCATGCCAGCCGATGCCGATCATGCTCTGTTCGAGGAACATGAGGATTAACTCCAAAGCCGGGTCGTTCGGCGGAATTCGATCGCCATCTAGGTCCAAAAATCCTGACCTAGGGCACCCCGATAATGTCTTGACAGGTATGGGACATGGGCCGCACGCCAGAATAAGACGTCAGCATTTCCAACACTTTGTCGAATCAGGGAGCCGCTCTTCATTAAAAGTCGCAAGCGCGAGTAGTTGTTCAACTGCGCTCTGGAGTTTCTCCTTCGTCAGCTCAATTGAGTGCAGCGCGGGGCCAAATCCCGCAAATATCCTCGCCTCAAAGTCATTTTGAAACCGAGCCTTAGGGAATCTTGACTTATAGTTCTGGTCCAGTTCCTTGATCAGACTATGCGAATCGCCTGGCGAACCATGGTGAATTCGATTTCTCGCAAACGTCAGCTCTTCGATAAGAGAAATACTAGCCGTTGAAGCGCCCCAATCAACGCCTTCGTCGAGAAATAACTTTTTGTATTTCTCAAACCACTTGTCTCCCTTGGCTGGCGCCCTTCCCAGACATAATTTGACGGTGTCGTCCAAATATTCGCGGAGAGTTCGTTGGAGGAGGCTGAGGCATAGTTGCCCCTGCAGTTTGATCGCTTGATCTGCATTCAGCCAATCCATGACGAATGGAGGCTCGGAGTCGTCCGCAGGAAGATTGTCGGACTCATATGGATCTTCGCTGGTTTCGATCTTTCGTTTGATCTCGATAAACGGAGCCGTCGTTAGGTCAAAGAACCAGCAGATAAACTTTAACTTGTCGCGCAGTATCTTTAGTCGTTGCATTTTGCTCAACTTTCATCTCTGATGCGAATTTCGTTAGCCAACGAAAACCACCATTCAAGCTTATAATCTGCCCATCACTTTCGCTTTCGTCGGACTCTTTTCCAGAGATGCTGGATCTCATTTTCCGCAGGCGGGAACTCTCCGTTTCCTGCGGCTTTGCGGAGCCAATACAGCGCCAGGGCGCGGTCACGAGGAAGGCCGCTATCACCTTCCGCAAACAAGCCCCCCTTTGCGTATAACGCTGCCAGGTTGTATTGACCTCCGGCGTGGCCTTCTTCCGCTGATTTGCGGCAGAATCGTTCAGCCACTTTCATATCCTCGGGTCGAAGTTCCCCCTCCCTGACACCCTCTGCAATGTCGAAGCTCATCTTCCACAGCTCGTCAGCGCTTGCAAAATCACCCGCACGACAAAGCAGTCGAAGCCCCTCTGCTCCGTCTTTCTCGACGCCAAAGCCTTTTAGAAATGCGTTTGCGAGCTCGTAGAGTGCCTTTGGATAGTTAGGCGCCAAAGCTACGGCACGCTGCAGATATAAGAAATGTTCCCTCATCAGGGCGCAATGTTCTTCGTCTTCAATGCCTTCCTGATATCTAAAGTCTTTCAAATAAGGCGCCAACCTGTTCACTGCTCCACTAAAGCATTCCTCTGCCTTTTTGAGCAGTTGATCCGCGCTTTCTACCAACTGCAAGTCGTTCAGGCCGCGTTTGGCAAGCGTTGCCGCGCCCGCTCGCACGAGTGCCGCCGATGTGGCTGGCACAAGGCTCTCTCTCGGATCACCGGTACTCATTCTTTCGTTCCTCCAGCAAACCGATCCTCAAATTGCTGTCGCACGGCATTGATTCGGCCTCGAATACTGGTTGCCATTTCAGCGAGCAAATCTCGATCCTCCTCCGCCGCAAGGTCTGCCTTGGATTTGAGTTGAGCTAAGTCTGTTCCAGATAGTTGCGAAATCTCTAGTGCTATAGCTGTGATGCGGTTCCGGACCTGCTTTAGCTGACGCAGGACTCGAACTAGGTCCGCGCCGACACCGGAGCCCTGAACCGAGTCTGGACTGTTTTCGATGTCCGCAAGAATTCGCCGGAGTGTGTCTTCGTCGCCGGCCGCATACGCGGAGTTGACTTCTTTCATCAGTCGCTCACGGCGCGCACGGTCTTTTTCATCGGTCGCGGTGTCGGGGTGAACCCGCTTGGCGGCTTCGCGGTAGAGACTCCTTAATTCAGGAGACGGCGTAAATGGCGGGACCTCTGCCGTTTCGCCGTGGGCCGCCGAATAAGATTCCTGAGCCTGAGAACGCGCTTCGGCAGCCTCGGTTCTCGCCGCTAATGTGCCAGCATGTTCCGCATGGAGTTCGACAAGGCGCGCGTTCCACTCGTCGAGTTCAGCGTAAAGAATTCCAACACGGCGAAGATACAGACCTTCGAAAGCTGTTATTTCAGCTTTCAGGCTGACGAGTGCCAACTCTCGGTCTGCGAGCTCCGCTTCGAGCAGCGCCAGTTCTTCTCGCTTGGCTGCAAGTTCCTCTTCCTCCGGCGTCAATTGCCTAACAATCTCACTCGCCATCGACTGAAGTTTCCGATGCTACCAATTATCTATCAAGTGGTACAGAGTTCCACGGTCTACTCAAAATCGGCCACGTCGCCCACGCCGATAGCATGAACGGCACCCTGTCTCTCCCTGAGACGTTGCCGATTTTATTCGCGATGTTTGGCAGTCAATGAGGGGGTGCACTTTCACAGGCCCCTATCCCCCTACCCATCAAACGGTTGTGGGGATAGGAGACAGGGGCCGGGAAAAGTGCACCCCCTCCACACCTCCTTTTGCACCCAAATGTCTGAGCGGAAATGAAATATTGTCCGCGTGTCAAAGCAGGCTCAGATTTTGATCAAGTGGTAATGACCGATTAGCCGATCATGCATTTTCCCATGCCCGATATGATTCTGAAATTGACGAAATTCAGAACGCCTGCTCGGCACATGTCCTGAATTCGGGGTCGGTCAGTATACTCGGATCGTACCAATAACAATGTCCTCTGCGGAGCAGAAATGGCAACGATAGAAGCCTTGCCTTCAGCCACTCTTAGTACGGCGCAGGTAATCGAACTCGTGTTCAAGAATCCCGCGGTGAAACACGGCCTCGCCGAATTTGAAGACCTCAAGAAACCCATCCACGAGATCATTCAGATATTCCCAAAAGTGATCCAATCGGGCAAGGCCAAAGGAGAGACACGTTATTTTCTCAAGTGCTTCAAACGTGGCACTGACATTCAGGTCTATTCGGAAAAGAAGGTCTGCCCCGAGGAGATTGTGCGGCAACTCTGGCTTTACAAACTGCACAACGTCTACGCCTACCCCTGGAGCCTGATGGAAGTCGAGTACCCGGTGAGTTTTGGAACTGTAATAGCAGATAAGGCAGCCGACATTTTGATCTTCCAGCCGGATGGGAAGACTGCGAAGATTATCGTCGAGGTCAAGGAGCCAGACAGAAAGGACGGCCTTGGACAGCTCAAAAGCTACTTGAACGCTGAGGGCTCCCCAGTCGGCGTCTGGTCGAATGGCCACGAGAGAATCATCCTTTACCGACCTTACCCAAAGGAATTCGACGATACTCTCACAGAAATCCCTTCGGCCAGTCAGCAGCCATCCGACGTATTGAAGCAGAAGATCACGCTTTCTGACCTCAAGCCGAGGTACGATTTCAAAGCAATTATTCAAGACCTCGAAGAACTGTTCCTCGCGAACTCAGGCGATGACGAATTCAATGAGATTTTCAAAATCATCTTTGCCAAGATTTTCGACGAGAAGGCCGCTAAGGAAAGGAAGAATGAGGAGGTTCTTTTCAGAAAATCCGACGATCCCGACGGAACTTACGAGATCGTTGATGGCTTATTCCAGAAGGCGATGGAGGAATGGCCGGGAATCTTCGACGGGAACGAGCACATTATGTTGACGCCGGAACACCTTCAGGTCTGCGTCGGACCACTAGAGCGAATTCAACTTCTTGGTGCCAATATGCGCATCATGGATGACGCGTTTGAATACCTCATGCCGACAGTCGCCAAAAAGAAGGATGGCCAGTTCTTCACTCCTCGGTATGTGATCGACATGTGCGTCAAAATGCTTAATCCTACTCGAAAGGAATATGCTCTGGACCCAGCGTGCGGCTCGGCTGGCTTCCTGATCCATGTCCTCGATTCGGTGTGGCCTGCACCGACAAACTCAGCAAAAGAAGAGAGAAAACACAAGTATGCTTCCAAATTTCTCTGGGGGATTGACTTTCACGAACGTTCGGCAAAGGTCTCACGAGCTTTGATGTTGATTGCTGGTGATGGCCGGGCTCACGTTTTCAGGGCCAACTCGCTCGACCCCCGTGATTGGTTCCGAACCCAAGAGGGTGAAGCTCTCCGCACGGCTGTCCGAGAGGCAAACCTGCTTGGAAATAAACCTCCAGCAGCGAAGCTGATTAAAGAATCTGAGGCCTGGGACTACTTCTCTGATCTAAAGTTCGATCTGATATTGACTAATCCACCGTTTGCAGGCGAGATCAGGGACCGAGAACTTCTTCGGAAATATCATCTGGCAGAAAAGGCGCTCGCGCGCAAGAGCAGGAAAGGTGCAAAGGAGGAGCGCGATGTGCTTTTTATCGAGCGCTGCATACACATGCTGAAGCCGGGTGGCCGCATGGCAATCATCCTGCCGCAAGGCAAGTTTAACAACGCTTCACACGCAGACATTCGGCGATGGCTTCTTCGGCAAGCGCGGCTTATTGGGGTTGTCGGGCTACACCCGAACACCTTTAAGCCCCATACTGGGACGAAAACCAGCGTTCTTCTGCTGTCAAAGTACACGGAAGAGGAGCGTCAAAAAGTTGAAGATCTAGTTGCCAAAATCACTAGCGAAGCGCCTGATTACCGCCAGGAAATCCAAAAAATCGTGAACGCCGCAAGTGATTCGGACGATATTGAGGAATCTCAACTGCCAGACGTTATCGCTGATGCACTTGTTGAAAAATTCTCAGATATCCCAGTCGGGCAGGACGATAACGAAGCTCAAACGAGTGGAGAAAGCAACGAACAAACGGATGTCGATTCAGCAAGTACCACCCAAGACATAGTCAGTTTGAGAGAGGAAATTGAAGAGAAAAATGGAGTTCTCCACGACCTCTCGGACACACTGGAGGCAATCAAAGTTCAGAAGAAGTTACTGCGCGTATCGAAGAAGGATACCGAGGATGTTTTAGAGGAGAAACTTGCGAAGTCTAAATCGCTTGATGAGACTCAAGCGAAATTAGTTTTTCAGCACCGGACTGCCATGTCAGAGTTGAAAGACCTTGAACGGAGACTCTCGTTGCTTACTACTAAAGGCCGTCTTCAACTTTTGGCTGATGATGATAAGGCGATATCCCGGATGACGGAAGCATGGGTCACAGCGAAGCTGGCAAGGAAACTGCATTATCCAGTCTTTATGGCTGCCTCGCAGAAAGGCGGTAAGGACTCTTCGGGCGAGTATGAGTACAGAGTCAAAGATGGGAACGTGTTGAAGGATGCCACAGGGAATCCTCTCATCGCACAGGACTGCGTTTCTTACATTCAAGGAGAAGATGGTATTGCTGAGGCCTTCGGCAAATGGGCCAAGAAGCACGAACTGCCGTTCTGGAAGGAGGCGTAACTGTGGCCGTATGGTCCGAAGTTAGCCTCGCAGGCTTTGGAACGCGTCTCCGGATTGATCCTGAGTACTATCAGCCGCGCTACCTGGAACTCGCGAATGTTCTAGCCTCCCAAAAACCAGTTCTCCTCGGCTCTCTGGCATTCGTGACGGATGGCATTCACGCTTCCCCCGTTTTCGACAGTGGCAGTGGCATCAGATACATCTCGGCCAAGTCTGTACGCGACGGATTCTTCGACCTCGAAAATACCGAAGAAATCTCGTTAGAACTGCACAAGGCCAACCCACGAACCGCGCTCCGTGTGGACGATGTGATCATCAGCAGCGTGGGTACAATTGGATTCTGTGCGGTCGTCTCGGCGGATATGCTTCCGTCGAATTGTGACCGACATGTCGGAATTGTCAGAATCAGAGACAAGGCGCAATTTGATCCTCATTTTCTTTGCGCTTTCCTGAATTCCAAGTATGGTCGGTTCCAAACCCTCCGCGAAGCTACTGGGAACGTGCAACTGAATCTTTTTATCTATTCGATTGCCAAATTGCAGATACCAGTTCTCGCTAAACAGAACCAAATTGGCGATCTTGTCAGGAATGCGCTTACGTTTAGGCGGAAGGCCGCTGAACTGTACACACTCGCCTCCCAGGTGTTCAATGAGCATCTTAAGATCCCGGTGCCAGACCTGGGATCGGAACTGTCCTACGAAGCAGAGATCGGCGAGTTGATTCGGAGAGAGAGATGGGACAGTGAGTTCTACAGGCCCAAATATAAGCGGATCATTAAAGCAATGTTGAAGGGCAAAATCACGAAAGTTGCTTCAATGTCCTCTGCTCTAATATCCCTCACAAATGGCCATACGCCGCTGAGACATGATCTCTCAGAGGGTGATGTCACCTTCCTTACCGCCGAGCATGTTTACGACTTTCAGATCGACTATGAGAGTGATAAGAGAATTCTGAGCTTGCACCACAAAGGAGAACTGGCTCGTACCGCGCTAAAAAACGGAGATGTTCTTGTCACGATTAAAGGAAAGGTTGGGAATTGCGCGATTGTGCACGGCTTAGAAAGGCCCACTAACGTAAACCAAGATGTTGCGCTTCTTTCTCTTCAACCTAGCGTTGAGAAGCATTACTTTTCAGCGTGGTTGAACTCCAATTTAGGCAAGGAAATGGTTCGCCAGTTCTCGACTGGAGCGATTAACCCGTTCTTGGGGTTGGGCAACATACGAAAACTTCCATTTCCGATCGCTGATCCGAAGGACTCGGCTTTAATCGCCGGGAAGGTTCAAGAACTGGTTGAAGCCGGACAAAAGGCATTGGCGGAGAGTCGGCGAGTATTAAGACAGGCGGTCTCTATGGTTGAGTCGATGATCGAAAACTGATCGTCAGTTCCGATGTGCTCCGATCTTCGCCATGGGAAAGATTTCCCAATTCCAAGAGCAGGCGAGAAAGGCATATAATCTATGGTTTTCGAGTTCAAAAAGGAAATTCCGGGTGACATCTTGTGCGCAAGCTAAAGGTTAGACCACCAAAGCAGGCATTGCTGACAATAACCCGCAGTCGTCAGTGGACCGACAAAATGGTGTACATTCTGGCGGCCAATAAACCACACAGGTACAGAAATGGGCGATCCCAAATTCTTTATATCGGCACAACGAAAAAGGGTGCCGATAGACCGGCGGCATCTGCGGTAAATAAAGCAAGTGAAGCTTTCTACAAGCTGCATGGCGTCAAAACCATTGATGTCCACATCGTGACGTGCGCCCCGCGCCAAGCAATGCAGACGTGGAAGCTACTTGAATCGGCATTGCTTGATGTTTTCCGGAACAGGTATTTCCAGCTACCCAGATACAACAAGGTGCGCCCCACAACCACTGAAGGGCTGTTCAGTACGAAAGCGCTGGCCAAAATCATAGATAGGTTCGATGCCAGCTAGTCCGACGGTGGACAGTTAAGCCACTACGGAATGCAACTGACCCATTTGCCGTAAGGAATCGATCAATAACCTTTGGTTGCGTGGATGTGGTCGCGATTTCCCTATTCGCCAGTTGATTAGCGCCCTGCGCGAAAACCCCGTCTCGTTGCACAATTTCGATAAGGAAATCTGCTTCAATGCTGGCCTGATCTTGCGTTCCTTGTAAACTCCGGCCCTCTTGGCCTCACTCAGTGGACCTGGGCAGCGCGGGCTTCGCCACCTCGCCCTCGATGGTTGCGGGCACTGATTCGGGAAACTTCTTCGCGAGTTCAGGGTACAGAGTCAGGCACTCCTCACTGATACGCCCGTCCCCATTACTGGAAACCATGATGAGCCTTGCTGGTGGACGTGCCTCTTCGTCTTCACCGGCGAAGCCTCCGAACACATCGAGCCGACCGCGCAGCCCTTCGGTTGCCTCGCGAATTTCCCGCATGGCCGCGATTCCAAAGTCCGGCGTCATGGCCATCCGCAAGAGTCTCCGCGCCAAAACCATAGCCCACGATGCTCCGAACGGAATCTTGACCAGATCGCACGCCTCCCTTGGGGCTTTGTCACTCAGGGCTACGACGAGAGCCTTGGAGAGCCTGTGATCCGTCCGAACTTTGCCGCCGGGGTTTCCACTCTGCCCCTTGACGAATTGGGTAGGCGACGGGTTGTCCTTAGAGAATTTCGTTTTTGAAGGATTCGGCTTGCGCGGCTTTTTGCCAGTGTCGATCACGATCTGCTTCGGTAATTTCTTCTTCGCTGTCATCGTTGGTCACCCTCGTAGGGAGCTAATCCCTCCAGCATGGCAATTCGCGTCCTACGGAATGCTTGAAGCTGTTCTGCCTCTTCACATTTACGCCGCACCTTGCGCCCTTGGCGCTGGAGGTGGTGCAAGAATCGATGCAGTCCATCGAACCCAAGACCAGCACGCAGAGTTACGCTGCGCGAAATTGAACTATTGCGGCGCAAGCACGCCACCACTCGGCCACTGCGCCAGTTTGTTTTGAAGCTCATTTGTGATGTTTGCTTCGAGCCACCCTAAGTACTGGATGCGGTCTCGTGTTCTCATCCCTTCTAGCCGCAAGAGTTCGATGTTACCCAACGCTAACTTCTCTGCTCGCAGCTTCTCCAGCCGCGTGGAGAGAATGCGCACGTTGTCATTCCACTCTCTGGCTTCAGGATCGGAGGGCAAGAAGTCCACCACTGCGGGCTTCGCAGCCTGATACCTGCCCAGCACTTCGATCACCGTCATCATGTTTCTGTGGATTGCGTTCAAATCCTCTTGCTTCTGCACGATCTCTTTGGCGATCTTGTCGAAGGCGGGGCGTTGGATGCGCAATTCGGTGCGTGTTTCGGCCAATTGTTTTGCCAGCAAGGCGCGCCGTTCTTTGCGCGCATCGGCCTCCAACATGGCGCGCTGCGCCGCCTCTAACGTCGCCAGTTCCTTTCGCACAGCAGTAAGTTCATCGATCATCGTGCGGCGTCGCGCTTCGCGTGCGTCGGCCTCCTGCGCGCCGAGTTGCTCCGCCTCCAGCGCCGCGAGTTGCGCACGCAGTTCTCCGACTCTTGCTGTCGGATCAATTTTGATTGACTTTTTCTTCTTAGCGGTCATGATCCTTCTCTCCTGTTCTTAGTTGCTGGTGCGTTAACTGGCGTGGCGCGCATCCACCATCCCCAGCCGTCGTCAGAACGCTGGGGAAGCCGTGGTACTGCCGGCGGCGCTGGCGGCGCGATGGCGTGCCCGGAGTCGTTGTAATGAATTCGACTCCAGAACTCTCGGCTCATTCGGTTGAACTCGCGGGGAATCATCGTTCGCCGTCATCGCACTGCTCTTCCAGTGCTTCGTCCAATCCTCTTTGCTGTCGATCTTCAAGCGGGGTTGCGGGGGCATGAGCAGGGATGCCGCCGAACTTTTCATCGACGGAAGGCTTGTACTCAGGCACGCCGCCCGTGGGCGGGTGTGTCCATTCAGGTGTGTTCATTGCGTTCTGCTCCTTTGGTTGATGGTCGAAAGTTCCGTGGGAGCCATGTGCGAGTTGAAGAGGCTCGCGGCTCCCACGGTTGGCAAAGCGGGGGCAGGATGTCTCCGCTTGCGCATTGCAGCGCCGCATCAGAGAGCGCTGCATCATTGGGGTGCTGTGGAGGCACCACCCCAACCTCGAAAATTCTTGTCTCACGTGTTTTTGGGCAAAACATCTGAGACAGACCTTGAGACAAACCCTTGAGACAAGGCCCAAACCTGCGTGGATATTGATTGTTTCTGTTTGTTTGTCTCAGTGTCTCAGCTAAAACAGTAAAACCGGACGGTGAAAGGTAATTTTCCCCCCAAGGTCGAAATGGCCTTGAGACATGAGACAGTGAGACAAGCCAATTCACCGCCCACCTCCCGCCTGCCACTCGGTGCCGATCTGTTCTGGCGACAGTTCTGCGGCCTTCTTGAAGTCGCGGACGATCCACAACCGCTCCCGCCTGCCGGTGTCTTTTCCTTTGTGATCTCGAATGCGAACCTGTACTCCACCGTTGGCCGGAACAAACCCCGCCGCTTTTAGTTCCTGCGCTAGTTGCTGCGTGGTAGCCCGTGCATTCGGTGTGCGTTCGAGATATGCCTTAAGCAACTGCTGCGCCGTGGCGAAGCGGTTGTTAGCGATTACTGCCGACCAGTTGTGCCGCAACATCACGGCTCGATAGTCTTCGTGGAGTTCACAGAGCCAGTCCTGAAGGTCGCTCTGGTCGTTCCGCACCATCTCCATCATGTCCACCGTTTGCGGAGCATCGGCACCGGGATTGAAGCCGCTGAGATCGATGCGCAACATTTTGTAGAGCAAAGCGCTCAGCCCTCCGTTCTCGCGCCATTCCACAAAGCGTGTGTAGAACTCCTGCGGCAGCTTTCCTTCAGTGGCATGCACCACGAAGTACCGCCGCGCTTCCTTGGTCAGATGCAGCGCCGTTAGGTGATTCGATGTCAGAAAGTAGTTGTCCCGATTGGGGATCAAGTAGGTCTTCTCGTATTTTTCATTTACGAGGATGTCCGACGCGGTGATGAGTGACTTCATCTTGTCGGCGAAGCTCCGCGCATCACGTGTCGATGGTCCGCAAAGCTCGCTCCCCATCACAAAGGTTCTGCGCGGTTGCCACTCATTGAAATCGGAAGCTAGCTGGTCGGTGCCGATCTCGATGTAGTTCTCGCGGCCATGCAGCCATCCAAGTGTTTCGCCCAGCAGCGACTTCCCCTGTCCTTGAGTGAGAGACCAAATCATGATGGCAACGTTGTTCCGGCCTCCACGACACTGAAGTGGGTACGCAGCCCATTGCATGATCCATGCACGCTGCTTGCTGTCACGAACCAGATGCGCGAAGAGTTCATCGAAGAGTGCCGTGTCGCCTTCAATCGCCTCGATGCCGGGATCGTTCCACTGATTCAGTTTGCCTTTGAAGATGCGCGGCCTGCCGGGATCGTAGGTCACACCATCCACCTTGCTCCGTTGGGGCCACTCAAGCCATGCCTTAACTGCCGGTTTCAGGCACGTCTGGCCTGCCGCATTCTCACTCACAACCTTGCGCGGAGCTTCGAGCAGTTCAAACCTGTCGCGGCTGTACATCCGGTGCGTTGTGATTTCACAGATCGCAGCAGTGTCGCGGCAGATGACATACTCAGCGTTCAGTTCGTGAAGCTCCCTCGACTTCACCCACTCAGGCGTATCGTCGAGCAGCTTTTGAAAAGCCTTCACGCCGTTCTGCACAATGAAGTCGTCGAGTCCCACCTTGTCAGGTCCATCGGGCGGGATGCGCACCACGTGCACCACAGCGCCAGCGTTCAGCAACTCCTGCGCCAGCCGGTTCTCTGCCCGCATGACTTCAGGGTTCTTTGCTGCATCGGAGTCGAAGCAGATGTACACGGCGCGCCCCGACAACTTAAACTTCTCCAGCGTCTTGTGCAGACGGAGATCGCCTTTGCAACGGCCAAAGGACCACACCCCGCCGAAGCTGATGGTGGGGAAGTCATTCTTAGTGGCGCAGGCTGCTTTGAGTTCGCCTTCGGTGAGGATCAGCCGTTTAGTCTCGTCGGCGGCGATCTCTTCCCAGTTCTTGTATGGCGGCAGGTAGACTTCGATGCCGGTGTGTCCGGGCTGGTCGTACTTTCGCAGTTCGGCCCCGGCGATGAACCCTTCCCCCACGGTGTCGAAGTAGCGATACCGGAGGAACGGAATCAGTTTCCCTTTGATGTTGTGGTACGAAATGCGAAAGCCCTCGCCGATGCGCGACAAGTGGAGCGCCATGCTCTCCTCTGCTGTGCAAGGCTTCAGATGAAGGAGCTTGGCATCGGCGGCGTCGAGGCCGCTCTCGTTCAGCTTTTTGAGCATTCGATTGTAGGGCGTGGGCTGCGAAGGAACGAGCGTCAGTTTTGGTTGTCGGTGTGCAGGCGCAGGCTTGCTGTCTGCCTTCAGTTCTTTCAGTTTGCGTTGAATGTTCACTGATCCCTCCACAGGAACTAAATTTGTGTTGCATCACTGCGCGGTCTCTTACTTCGCCGCTGATCGCTTCGTTCTCCTGACGTTCTTCTTAGTTGGCGGTTTGTGCGTCTCGATCTTCAGCACGAGGGGCAGTATTGGCGGAGGTTCCGGCATGGCTACGGGCGCATCACCGTAGCCGTGCTCGCGCAGGTACTGCATGGTCTCGCGCACGATCCGTTGTGGTAATCCGCGCTCGATAAGCTCCTGACTGAGTGCACTGGTAATAAGATCGGCGAGCAGCATGTTGACACTGATGCCTTTGCTTGTGGCTACCTGCTTGGCGATCCGAAGAGTTGACTTGGGTATGCGCAGCATGATCGTCGATCTCGGTACGTTGTCTCGTGATGGTCTGCCCCGTTTGGTCATATTTAACCTCTACATTTATTGCAGCACATATCTGCAATAAATAGCAAGCCTCTGAAACCCCTGTCCCTATTGGCGATTCGCGTGCTATTTGCAAGTGGACGCCTCGAAGCGTTCTGGCTTCAAAACGCGGTTTGATCGCGCACTGCTCATGACTTCACACAGCATCAGTGGATTTTGTGCGTCGAGCATTGCGCACACGGCTGCGTGTGATTGGTTGCACACCGCCTACCTCTCGCGCCGTGCGAGCCATTCGTTCACTGTTGCGATGCGATAGAAGTGACGCCTGCCAATGACGATTCTTTTCGGTCCTGTTTTCTTGTCGTGATGACGCGATAGTGATCGCACACATAGGTGCAGCGCTGCGGCAAGATCACGTTCGGAGATCAGGCCGAGTGGCGTACTGCTTTCAATTGTGGTGGTGGGAATCTTGCTGACTGTTTCTGACGCCATGGGCGTACCTCAAGCTGAAGTCGCTTGAGGTAGCGCTTTGGGTGGGCACATCACCGATACTGCGTCAGTACTACATTGCTGGAGCCGCCAGCACTGACTTCGATGCATAGCGGACTTGCGTCTATTACTTCTTAGACTCCGCTCCCACCTACCCCCTGCCGCAGTCACGGGATGCTTGCTGCTTGGCTCGTTCTATCGCGTCCCGCTCCCACCAGCAGAGTCACTGTGAGCTAAGTTCAGATTACTACAGCGGTAAATTGGCGTCAAGTCACTGACTTGGCTGGACTTCTGCTTGAGGGCAGAGCACCAGGGCACAGCAGGAAGGGCAGCACCAGGGCCTAGGAAGGGCCTATAGAAAGGGCCTAAGAAGGGGCCTAGGAAGGGCAGGGAAGGGCCTAGGAAGGGCCTCCACCTCCAGATTTGCTGACACTGTGCTGATGGCAGACATGTGGGCACCAGGCATGCTCTTTGTTTGAATGAGATGGGGCCTGAGATCAGGTGACAGGAACTCAGCACACCTAGATTTGCACTGGCTTGATGGCTGCCACCATCAGGGCACTCTGTATTCAGACAGCCAAGCAGAAATCGCATACGGCGAGTTCGACCGCAAAGCCCGCTCCAACTCGACAGCAGCGATCATTTCGTTGCGGTAGATGTGCAGCGCACTAGGAAAGTAGGGAGCACAGATGTCCGAGTGGCGGTGGCATTCGCCGGGTGCTTCTTCCGCGCACATCAAGAGCAGATTGTGTTGTGTGTTGCGGATAAGTGCGATGCCCTCAGACGTTGTGTGACCGAAGCCGCCGAGATGATCGCCGCGCCACTCGTACCGCGCTCCGAACAGATCGGCAAGCATGGGCCGATCAAAGCCAGGGATGCTGCTGTAGGGTTTATAGCGGCAGTCAATGATCACGGCCTTGAGTTGCTGCGCGATCTCGAACAGGCGCACAGGCGTGAGGCGTGCATATCCGACGCTGTAGATCATTTCGTGCCGGTCTTCGTGCTGATGGCGATCACGTTTCCGGCTCTGCACTTCCGAATGAAGTCGCCGTATGCGTTCAAGGCTTTCCGCTGCGGAGCGTAGTCAATCTTGGCGTAGCCCTCGGTTACGGCTTCTGTGCTCTGATTCACTATAGAACCGATGAGCGGCAACGAGAAACCCTCGCTCGCCAGCCACGAAATGATGTTGTGCCTCATATCGTGGATGCGCATTGACGGTTTGTACTTGGTGAGCATCTTCGGCGAGCCGTCTTTGTTCTTGCGTTTGCCTTCCACTTCAGATTTGGTGAACAACTCTGCGGCCTTGCACGCCTGCACCCACGGCCTGCGCACGGTGGTACGCGCTTTCTTCCCATCCCTGCCGGGGAACAAAGGGCCAACAGGATTGACGGGCATCATGCTCTCTAACACTGCGATCGCCTCATCGCCGAGCGCCACTTCTTGGTCGCCTTCTGTCTCTCCTGTCTTCACGCGATCCGCTGGCTTCGTCCATACACCAGTATCGAAGTCGAACTCTTCCCATTGCGCCCCCAGCACCTCTTGTTCGCGTGCCCCTGTGAGCAGCAACAACCACAAGGCGCTGGCTGCGCTCTTATCTGCGTAGCTGTCGAGTGCCGCGACGAACTTTCGCATCTGCTCCGGCGTCAGCATCTTCTTCTTCCGCTTTTTTTCGGGGTACATCTCGACATTCTTGGCAGGATTCTCGGTCGTCCACTTTTTCGTGATGGCGTAGTTGAACATCGTGCGCAACAAGGCCAGAGTCCGGTTGCCTCTGTAGGGGTGGGCTTCGAGGGAATCCTTCAGCTTCTTGATGTCGTGTTCGGTGATTGCGGATAGCCCATGTTTGCCGAGTTTGGGGACGATGGTGTTGGCGATCATGCTTCTGTCGTTACGCTGGCTGGAGGGTCGGTTCCCGCCCCCGGCGTCCTCGTCCTCCATGTATGCTGCACACAACTCGGCGACGGTCTTCGCATCGCGCCCCTTTTCACGCTCCCCTTGCGGATCACCGCCATTGCGGATTGATTCTTTTAGGCTCAGTGCATCTGCCCGCGCTTTGGTGGCCGTCATCTCCGAGCAGGGGCCGATGATGTAGCGCCGCTGCCGCTTCTTGTGGCGGTAATTCAGGATGAACGCTTTCGATCCGCCGAATGTGCAGCGCACACCGAACCCGGCTACGTTTGTATCCCATAGGATCGTGGTTTGGCCCTTGCTGGTGGGCGTCGGCATGGCGTCGATGGTTTGCTGCACAATGCGTGCCTTGGTGTTTTGGCTCTTTGATGTCAGCATTTGTTGTTCTCTTTCTGCTGAACTCTAGGATTTGCAGGTATCCTGCATCAGCACTATGTCAGCAACAGTGCTGTTTTGAGTGTCTTCCACTGTCCTCTAGTGTCAGCCAAGCTACATTGAAATGTAAAGGAAATAAAAGACTTAGGTGTAACCTCTTTGTTTTGTGGCAGCAAAAATGACTAGCCATGCTGATTCGTAATCAGCAGGTCGTCAGTTCAAGTCTGACCGTCGGCTCCAGATTTAGGCGAAAAACCTGGCGATTGACGGCGCGGCCTCTCGAGAGCGAGAGGCCATTTTATTTTGCGCGTGCGGCCGCAAAAGTTTGGGGCCTTTCCACCTGTTTGGTCTGGTGGAAAGGCCCCGGCAAGTGCGCAAGTTTAGCGAGTCAGCCTACTCGACAGTGACCGACAAGGTCGCAGTCGATTGCACTCCTCCCGATGCGCCAGCAAGCCCTGCTGCAGGCGTCGCGGTGATGGTGGCTGTGGACGTGACCGGCTTGGTGGTCGTGCTATTGGAGGTGCCGCCGCAGCCGGAGACAAAGCCCAGGCCGGCAAAGAGGACCACCAGCAACAAGAGCATGAAGAGCCGGTTGCGCTTCTTGAAGCCCAGGAAGCAGAGCGCCACCGCCAAGGTCGCCGGGAAGAGCGGCCTGAAGTCCTGACGGACAACGGCGGCCGTCGAAGGCGGCGTAATGGTCAGCGTCGTGGTTACGGTTGTGCCCAAGGGCAAACCGGTTGTCGAGTTCTGGGCAAAGACCGTTACGGGGTTTGGGTTGAATGAGCAGGAGTAGCCGGTTGGCAAGCCGCTGCAGGAGAAGGCAACGGAACTGACCGCGAAGTTGTTTACAGAGGTGAGGGTAATCTGCGTTAACCCGACGGTTCCATGCTGAATTGTGAGCGAGGAGAGCGACAGACTCATGTTCAGGTTCGGGCTCTGCCCGCTTGGGTTAACGGCGAAGGTCTGCGTCAACGGCACGGCCGGGGCAAAGGTAAGGTTGTCGCCAGGTTGGGTTGCCGTTATGGTGCAGGCGCTGGCGGAAGCCACTTTAGCAAATGTTACCTTTGAGCCGGAGACCGTGCAGACCGTCGATGTGCCGGAAGTGTAAGTGACCGGGAATCCGGAACTGGCTGTCGCCGTCAAAGTCAGCGTGGTCGGCGTGGTGGAACTCGCCCCAACCTGCGTTCCCGGGTTCGGCCAGGTGATGCTTTGCAACGGCAGCGCTCCGAGAACACTGATGGTGATCTTTGCCTGCGTGGCGGCCGCGTAGTTGGCGTTGCCCTGCTGATTCCCGTCGATGATCAAACTCGCCGGGAAGTTCAGGGACTGGTTTGGCACCAGCGCAATCGTCGCGGTCGTGAGTCCGTTCTTGTCCACGGCACTGTTGAGGATGGTGAAGATCACAGCATTGCTGGGATCCGGGCTGAGGGCAACCAGATTATTCGTAGCACCGCCCGTGGCCTGGATGCTGACCGTCGCGCATAGGGTGATGGGGGAGCACGACGCAATGTAGTGGAGTGGCGTGGTGATCGGAGTGAAGGTGATGGTCTGTGTCGCCTGGTTGACGACCAGGACCTCCTGAACCTGCGGCGCTGCCAGGTAATTGGCGTCCGCTGCCTGGTTGGCATCGAGCACGATCGTGCCCGCCGTGGTCACCGTCAGCGTCGCCGTTGAGGTGTTGCTGGTCACTGTCGTTGTGGAGACGGTTCCGGCGCCAGTGCTGGACGCGTCGACTGTGAAGACCACCGGGGTTGAGGCGCCTCCGCCAAGGGCGCTCAGGTTAACCGTTAATCCAGGTGAATACACAACCGGCGAAGTTGGCGGCGTAAAGGTGATCGCCTCCGCAGACTTGTTGATGGTTAGCGTCAACTGGACCTGCGGCGCAACGTCGTAATAGACGCCGCCCGCTAGGCCGCCTAGTTCGTTGGCGTCGATGACAATGCTTCCGGCCTGTGTAACGGTCAGCGTTGCCGACGAGGAGGTGCCTGTTACTGTCGTGGCGGAGAAGGTCCCTTTGCCGGTGCTGGATGAATCAACCGTAAAGGCGGCGGGGTTGTTGGAACCGCCGTTGCTTACCTTCACCACGATCGTCTCGCCGGGCGAGAAGGTGTAGGTGGTTGTTGTGGGCGCCGTATAGGTGAGCGTCTGCGGAGTCGTCATGGAGAAGCCGGTCACCGTTGCGGTTCCTTCGCCTCCGTTGGTGGTATCGGATACGGTCAACGTTCCGGTCTGAGAGCCTGGCTTTGTCGCCGTGAAGGTGATGGTCGCCGGATAGGATGAGGCGGAGACCGCAGTGGAGAAAGTAGCCGAAATCGTCGAGCACGTGGTTCCGGCCGTAGCGCCAAACTCCGGATTGGAGGATGCGATAGCCAGGGTTGCAGCCGTTGAGCATTTCAAGGCATTGTCGACGACCGTAGCCGGTGCGTTAACCGGAGCGCCTTGGTACTGAGCGTTGGGCGTCGTTAGGTCGCCGATCAGAGCTTCGCCGATGTTATCGCCGCCGGCATGGTAGACCACCACCCACTCGTTTCCGTTGGCGTCGAGCTCCATACCCTTTGCGCCCAGCGCCGACACGACGTACTGGTGCGCAGTGTCAGGACCGCCTGCTTTTGTATTGGGGATGGCAAACATTCCATCGTTCTGGTCCGCGTAGTAGATGGTGCCATTGGAGGTTACGGCCACGCCGTCCAGCTGATTGTCGTAGTTGCCGGGAGAGGCGACGGTTAAGGTCTGCAGAAGGACTGGCGTTGCGGCAAAGCCCGTGCCCACCGTGTAAGGCAGTTCGTAGAGGTTGGAACTCGCGGATTGAAGGTTGCTGAAGTTGGTCCCGCTGGTGTAGACACCATCGGTGAAGAACAGATTGTTCCAGGGATCGAAGGCAATCTGGCTGACCGAATTCACATCGGAGTAGAGCAATGTTGCGGTACCGCCAGTCTGGCAGCTCCCGGGGCACTCATAGATGGCGCTCGTACCCGGCGATGCCGGAACTGTGACCATATAGAGGGTGCCCGAGGGATCGAAGGCAATCGCCTTGACTCCTCCACTCGGGACGTTGGCAACCGTGCACACGGTCGTATCGTTGCCTGTGCAGTTTGCCGGGAACACATCGGTCAAAGTCGCATAAACGCCATTTACGTAATCGAACGGGATCTTCAAAACCGACGGGCCGTAGAGATGCGACATGTAAAGGTTATTGTTATTGTCGGTTGTCAACCCGCCCGGCCCGCTGATGGATGCCTGGCTCAGCAAGGCGCCGGAACTCGCGCTGACGAAGTCCACCTTGTTGTTGTAGCTGGTCCCGACGACAATCAGGCCGTTATCGGTTACAGCAAAGCTTCCGCCCGCCGGATTCTGCCCGTCCGTGAAGGCGCCGCTCTGGTAACTCCATACGATCTGGTTCATCAACAGCGCGGGCACGTCGGACGCGACCACAGTGTTGTTGATGGTGATGGCGGCCTGAACCTGGGGCGCGGCAGCATACTGGTTGCCGTTGGCGGTGCCGGCTGCCTGGTTGGCGTCAACCTTGATGACGCCGGTCGAAACCGCGGTCAGCTTGGTACCCGTGATGGTGGCGCACGCAGGACATGCCGAGGAGGAATCGATGCTGAAGGTAACCGGATTACCCGAATCGCCACCCGTTGCCGACAGCGTGATCTGCTGGCCTTCCTGCAAGGAAGTGGGCGGATTAAAGCCAGTGATGGTCTGCGGCAGAATCGACGACACGGTGGCTGTGCCGCTCATGTTCACGTTGAACGTGACAGCCGGAGTCGCGATATCGATCATTGCCGTGCCCGATTGGAGTCCGTTGGGTGTCGACACCGGCGGGGCAAAGGTGCCCGTGAATTGGCACGAGGCTCCCGGAGGTCCTGACGAGCCGGCGGAGCACCCGTTGCTCGCGGCCGGAGCGAGAGTGAACATGGTATTGGTCGGCTCAGTAACGACGGGAGTTGCCAAAGTTGCGGCTGTGTTCCCGATGCTCTCGAGGAAAACATTTGCGGAGTTGGTCACGCCATCAGAGACAGTGCCCAGGTTGATGGCGGCGGCGGTGCGCTGAATGGCATACACTGCCTTGCCCGTCGCGTCGGTTGTATAGAGGTCGCCCACAGTGTCAAGAGCAATTCCGAGCGCCGAGCTTGGATTCTTCTCGATCATCACGGCACTGGCGGTCGTCAGCGCGCCGCTGACATTCGGGACCCACGCGATATTGCCGCTTCCGTGGTCGGAGACGACCAGGCTGCCGGATGGATCGACTGCTATTCCCCATGGAGCTGTAATTCCGGTCACGGTCAATGTGGACTGAGCGCCGGCAATGTCGACAAGAACGTTGCCATTGCCGGTGTCGGCAACGTAGATGTTGCTCGATGCATCGACGGCAACTCCCCATGGGTCCTTCAGTCCCGAAATCGGAACCGCGGTTTGCCCGGTGACGAGGTCATAGCTTACGACGCGGCTGTTGCCAAGGTCGGCGATGTACAACCTGCCGTCCGGCCCGACCGCCAATCCACTCGGCTCGTTCAGCGTCGTTCCGTCGAACACCATCGTGGCTGGTATGAGAGTGGATTGTGAACCTGGAGTCAAGGCACCGCTTACGTCGGGAATCTCAACGACATCGTTATTCGTGAAATCGGCGATGTACAGGTTTCCGTTGGCGTCGAAAGCCGTCGCGGCGGGCTCGACGAATCCTGATCCGATCGACGTCGGGGTGGTTCCCCCCGGCGATCCCGCAGGGATCCAGAAAACCTTCCCTGCTCCTTGATCGGCCACAGCCATATTTCCCGCAACATCCACAGAGACCGAATAGGGTGTGGTAAACCCGGTTCCATAGGCTGTCGACACGCCGGGATCGACGTTGCCTTCAGGGCCCTGGCCCACGCCCGAAAGCAATGCCGTTCCGCTGGCGCTATTGGCGGAGTCCGTGATGGTCACAGCCGCGTTCCGCCCACCGATCGCGGTGGGCGTAAAGTTGGCGGTGACTGAAAACGAGGTGAAGGCAGCAGCGGTCAGCGGCCCCGAGCTGAAGACACCGTTACTTCCGCCGAATGTGGTGGAGCAACTGGTGCCGGCGGCCGCGGTAAATTCGGTCGTGGACACGCCAAACTCAGTGACGGAAAGTGCCAGCGTCGGAGGCGTAGTGCAAGAGGCGGCGCTGTCGAAGATCGTGGCATTGACCGCAGTTGCGGCGGTGCCTTTGGGAGATACGCCGAGCGCCACTGTGCCCACGGGGATGAAGGAGACGACATCGCCACCGTTATAGGGAATTCCATAGAGATTGCCTTTGGAATCGAGCGCAACACCCTTTCCCCCCTGCGTGGAAACCTGATAAATGCCACTCGGTTTGGGCCCACCCGCTTGCGTGTTGGGAATAGCAAAAAGGCCGTCGCCATTGACGGAGATGTACAAAGTGCCGTTGCCGGCAATTGCGAGGCCGCTAATGCCGTTGCCGTAGCCGGCCGCGTTGGTGTAGCTCTCCACGACGGTTGGAGAGGCGGCATAGGATCCCGAGGAGAGCGGGAGTTCGTTCAGGTTGGTCGCTTTGCCTTTGCTGTTGTTGCCATCGACAAAGAAGATGTTGCCCCACGGATCGATCTCGAACGCGCCGACTGGATTCGCATCGGTATAGATTAGCTTCGGAGTGGCTGAGGAACTGGCGATGCAGGCCAGGTTGCATTCGAAGATCGTGTTGGGGGTCGTGGCGGGGAGAGTGTTGGTCTCGAAGAAGAAATTGCCCTGTCCATCAAAGGCCACTCCGGCGTAGCCTTGGCCGCCAAGGGTGTTCAGGAAGGCCGAAACCGCGGGAGCGAAGATGCAAGGCGACGTGTCCTGGTTGCCGCCAAGGCAGTTGGTGGTCGGAGCCGTTGTCCAGCCTACATATTGGCCAGTCGTAGCGTTGTAGGGAACCTTGTAAACGTTGGCGTTGTAATTGCCGCCAAAATACAGATTGCCATAAACGTCGAGCGCAGCGTTCGAGGCGCCCACGCCTGACGCCAACGTCGTGTCCGTGCCGGAAGGGGTGATCTGGAGAAAGTTAGATGTATATCCATCGCCGACGAGGACGTTTCCGTTGACGCCGATAACAAACGTTCCGCCCACGGGCTCCTGGGAACCGTCCCAGCCGCCGCTGGTGAGCGCTCCTAACTGTACAGGCGCGCCAGAGACCACGATGGGCGGTTTCTGCGCAGTTGCAACTGTCGCACCAAGGCAAAGGGTCAACAGCGCGAACAGGGCTACCCATGTTCCCGCCGCGAGGGACCGAACTGGACTCGTCATTTTGTTCATAGTCGTTTGCATTCCTTCTCCTCCGATGTGTTTCCTTCCCCGGAACCGGGGAATCGGTGACGGTCCGGTTTGTTCCGTATCGTCCTTTGCCAACATCAAATTTGCGTCACGTCCTGCGACCAACATCTTCCCTGGCACTCAACCAGGGATTACAACTTCTGCCCATTCGTCCGATTCGACTGCGCCTGAACTCCCCGCAATGACCTACGTTCCAACTCTCGGGATTCTTTGTGATTTGAGGCTCATTCGGGTTTGCCGCTCCGGCTGAAGTTTTACTCCGTATTCCGAGCACGATTCGGCGCGGAAGGCCGTTCCACCTTTCTCCGTAACATCACGGGAAAAAGCGGGTAATCAAACGCAGGAAAAAGGATCCTGAAAAACCCACCGGCGAACTCCGGCACCTCTCCGCACGCAGAACGGCCAAGTCAGCTGATCTGAAACTGCGTACGGATTAGCATACAAATTTGGTAACGGTACACCGTACTCGACAAAATTTGCCGTTGTCAAGTGAAAAACGTTTGAGTAAAGGGAATTAGAGGGGCGAAAAATTGCGCTTCGGAAGGATGGAGCCGCATGGCCCGCAGACCGCGAATCTGCCTCCTCCGGCTGGGGATACGCCTTCAGACAGTAACCGAAGGCTGGAATGGCCGGTCAGGCTCGAATGCGCCGTTATCGGTTAAGAGGGAAATTTCATGATACCGTTATCTGAGCCTCATCAGCCTGAGACCAGAGGACTGCTCAGATCAGAGAGCTGTATTGTGCGGCGGCGCCGCTTTGCCGCCGGGATTTGCGGGCTGGCTCATGGGGCGAAGACTCGGCCGGGCCTGAGGATGCAAGACCGGATGCCGATAGAGAAAAAAGAGGTTGGGTGATGAAGATGATGGGGCGGCAGGCGGCGATCTGGGTTGGTATCCTGGCAAGTTTCTGGGCGGCGGGGTGCGGGGGCAGTGGGGGAGGCACAACTTCCAAGACCACGCCGACCGTGACGGCATGGCCCACTGCGAGCGCCATCACTTACGGCCAGACGCTGGCTTCGTCGACACTAAGCGGTGGCTCGGCGTCCGTATCCGGCACCTTCTCCTGGACGACATCGACAACGGCCCCCGGCGCAGGGTCACCCAGCGAGAGTGTGACCTTCACGCCTGCGGACACGACCGACTACTACACGGTGACAGGTTCCGTTGGCGTGACAGTGAACAAGGCGACACCAACGGTGTCGGCATGGCCCACGGCGAGCGCGATCACTTACGGCCAGACGCTGGCTTCGTCGACTCTAAGCGGCGGCTCGGCGTCAGTATCCGGCACCTTTTCCTGGACGACGTCCACGACGGTCCCCGGTGCAGGGTCGCCCAGCGAGAGTGTGACCTTCACGCCAGCGGACACGACCGACTACTACACAGTGACGGGCTCCGTCAGCGTCACGGTAAACAAGGCGACGCCGACGGTGACGGCATGGCCGACGGCGAGTGCAATCACTTACGGGCAGACGCTAGCTTTGTCGACGCTGAGCGGAGGTACGGCATCGGTAAGCGGCACGTTTGCCTGGACTACGCCCACGATCGTGCCCAGTGCCGGGACACCCAGCGAAAGCGTGACCTTCACGCCCACAGACACGACCGACCACAACCCGGTGACGGGCTCCGTGAGCGTGACGGTGAACGCGGTCCTGCCAACCGTGACGGTGACTCCGGGCGCTTCGAGCATCACCGTCACAAGCCCACTTTCTGTCACTGTCGCGGTCAGCGGCGGAGCGGGAACAGCGACGCCGACTGGCTCAGTGACGTTGAGCGGGGGTGGCTACACCTCCGCGTCCACTACACTGACGAACGGAGGCGCTCAGATCACCATTCCCGCGAGCTCGCTGGCACCGGGAACCATTACACTGACCGCGAGTTACACTCCCGACGCGACGAGCAATACGTCCTATACGAGCGCCACTGGAACGGGGCAAGTGACGGTGAATCCCGCCGTAGCCTATACGCTGACGGTGGATTCCGCGGCGCCTTCGAGCGGCATCTCGATTCTCGTCTCTCCCAATGACAACAATGGGGCAGGCTCGGGAACAACGCCCCTCACACGCTCCTACTATTCCGGCACGCAGGTGACTCTGAGCGCTCCGCTCTCCGATAACACCTATTCTTTCGTCTCCTGGAGCGGATGCACATCGACGAGCGGAGCCAGCGGCTTTAACTGCAACGTGACCGTCAGCGCCAACACGACCGTGACAGCGAACTACAACCAGCCGGGAATCACGTCGATCACCGTGTCGCCCAGCACCGCAACCATCGGCGCTCAGCAGCAGTTCACGGCACAGGTGACCGGCACGGGCAGCTACAGCAGCGGTGTGACCTGGTCGCTAGCTTGTCCCTCGTGCGGCAGCTTGAGCCCCGGCACGCTAAGCGCGAGCGGCCTCTACACCACACCGTATCCGGCTCCGGCATCCGTAATAGTCACGGCCACCAGCACCATGACCGGGTTTACGAACGTGAGCGGCAGCGCGACCGTCATGTTGAACCTGCCGGCGACGGCAAGCGGACCCGCCCTGACGGTGGACGTGGGCACGCCGACGAATCCGAGCGAGAATCCGCATACCATCAGCCCGTACGTTTATGGGGTGAATGGCTATGTGCTGAATTCGGCCTCAGAGAAGATCGCCAATCCCGGGTTGGTTCGCTGGGGCGGCGATGACACCTCTCGATACAACTACCAATACAACATGACCAACTCCGCCAGCGACTATGACTTTGAGAACTTCTCGGGCGGAGGGGGACAGTTTCCGAATGCAACGGGGAGCACGAATTTCACGCAGTTCGTTCAGTCCACCGACGCCGCCGGCTCAGCGGCACTGGGCACGGTGCCGGTTCTCGGATGGGTGTCGAATAACACGCAGTATGCCTGCGGTTTTCCAGAATCGCAGTTCCCCGGCCAGCAGTCGTACAGCCCGGCGAATTGCGGCAACGGGGTTTATCCGAATGGAACCAATGGCTGCACGTCTTCCGGCGGATGCGATCTGTTTGGGAACAGCGCGACCCAGGCAAACACCAGCATTTCGGAGCCCGCGCCCAGTATCACGACGGCGCCCAACCCTGCCACGAGCACCTGGGCAAATGGAACATGGTCGGGCGGATGGGTGAATTCGATTGCAAGCAATCCAAGTTACGGCAACGGCGCCAGTGGCAAAGGCGTGGCCATTTGGGATCTGGACAACGAGCCGACCTGGTGGGACGCCGTGCACCGCGACGTGCATCCGGTCGCCTTCACCTACGACGAGGTGACGAACAATGGCCTCGGAACGGCGCTGGCCATTAAGACCGCAGATCCGACGGCGCTGGTCAGTGGCCCGGTAATCGACTACTGGGAAGCGTACTTCTACTCCAAGAAAGACATTGAGAACGGGTGGAGCTCGGGTTCGCCCTGTTACCAGCCGTGGAGCAACCCCACCGACCGCACTACGCACGGCGGCGTGCCCATGATCGAGTACTACCTGCAGCAATTCAACAGCTATTCGCAGCAGTACGGCATCCGACTGCTCGATTACGTCGACATTCACGGGTATTTTGCGCCCCTGTGGCCACCCAACAACACCAACGGCACTTCGGTGGCGTTCACAGCCGCGGGCGACACCCAGGAGCAGGAAACGCGCATGAACGCGACGCGCGTCTTCTGGGACCCGACGTACACCGATCCTGATACCACAAACCAGCCCTTTCCGCAGCCGAATTACATCACCGACTCGAATTACACGTCAAGCTGCACGCCGCCGGCACAGGCTCCTCAATTAGTTCCCATGATGCAGAAATGGGTTGCAAACGACTATCCCGGCACAAAGACGGGGATCGATGAGTACAACTTCGGCGGCCTGGAATCGATCAACGGCGCGGTGGTGCAGGCTGACATTCTGGGCATCTTCGGGCGGCAGGGCCTGGACATGGGCGCCTTTTGGCCCACAACCAACTACAGCGCCCAGGGCCCGGGCAACTACGCCTTCGGAATGTACCGCAACTACGACGGGAACAACTCGACATTCGGCAACACGTATCTGTACGCGACAAGTACATCGTCCGGCGCCGATGCCGAAAACCAGCTGGCGGTCTACGGCGGCCAAAGAACCTCTGACAACGCCATTACCGTGATGGTGATTAACAAGACCTACGGCTCGCTGACCTCGACCATCAGCCTGGAGAACTTCTCGGCGGCAAGCGGCACAACGGCGCAGGTCTACCAGTACAACAATGCCAATCTGAATGCGATCAGCCATCAGGCGGGGGTGAGCGTGACGCCGCCTTCAGGAAGCCTGACGACGAGCACTGTCAGCGGTTACACGTTCCCGGCGCAATCCATCACCCTTTTTGTGGTGCCGGATTAAAAGCGAGGTTGTGCTTTTTGCGGGTACTTCGCGAGCCAGGTTGTTCGGTGGCGGGGCGGGGACGAGGCTTCTCGGCACCCCGGCTGCAGCATCCGTGCATCGATGGCCGGGCACGGCATTTCATGATATCGCAATCATACTTGCGAAGAGACGCGTAGCGCGCGACGAAAAAACATGCCATCCGATCTGAACGTGAGGATGCTCAGTTTGAGTTTTGAACGCCGCGCCGACCCCGCACGCGAGAAGCGATGGCTGGCTCTCCGCAAGGGCGAGACTGCAGCTTTTGCAGGGGGCGATGCCCAATTCAAATCCCGCGGCGCGGGCCACGAAGGTATTCGCGAACACAAGTCCGCGGGGAAAATGCGCACAACAAGTGAAGCGGATTTTCATTTGCCAAGCGAACGGCTTTTGTGGCTTGATGGCTATGGTGGCAAGCCAGCTCCTCGACCGATGATCCGCAGGCGGGAGCGTCGCCCCAATTGAAATTACAACAGCCGAAGTCCCGACCCGAGTGAAGGTGATCGCGCTGGCGGGTCGGCGTATCTGCGCGAGATGGTGCGAGCCGCCCTCCGTAAAGGCCCGAAGAGCCTCAAAGACTGGCAAACCTGCGGTATCGATCCCATCATTGAAAAACTCAGAAAGAATTCGCTTGACAGAGTCTAACCGCAAGCTTCAGAATTCCCTGTCATCAATGCAGAACGAGAATCTGCGTCCGAACACTCAAAGGCTTGAGTGGCACCTAAATCTTGCGTAGGGTGTGCAATGACTTAGGCATGGTGTGAGGATTGGGAACCAAGTGTCAAAGACACAACGGAATGTAGCCGACGGGGGGACTACTATGAAGTTCTTTTCAGGGAACAGGCCGACTGCCTCGTTGCTGGTGATGCTAACCGCAGTGCTCCTGCTGGCGCAAACGGCGCTGTTCGGACAAGCGACAGGAAACGTGACTGGCACTGTCGCGGACACGACAGGCGCTGTCATTCCAAAGGCCACGGTCGCATTGACCGACCTGCAAACGGGAATCAAGCGCACCACGACCAGTAACAGCGATGGCGCTTTTGCGTTCGCCTCCGTTATTCCCGGCCTCAGTTACCAGATCACGGTGACGGCCGAGAATTTCGACCCCTGGCAGTCCCAGCCGTTCCCGGTGCGCTCTGGAGACCAGTTGAGCTACTCGGATATCAAGATGAAGGTCGGCTCCACTGCCGCGGCAGTCACGGTGGAAGCGCAGGTCGATTCCAATCTGGCCGCGCTCGACACGGGCGAGCGCAGCGACATCATCACCGCCAAGGACCTGAACAACCTCACCATCGTCGGCCGCGACGCCGGCGAACTGGTCAAGATGTTGCCTGGATATGCGATGTCTACCGGCGATCAGGGCCTCTTCAACCGTCCTGGATTCAACAACGCCGTAGTGGGCCTGAGCGGCCCCACATCGGCTTATGTCGCCAATGGCTCCGGCCCGGCCGGTATCGCCATCGTCAGTGACGGCGTCTCGCTCACCGACATCGCCACAAATTCAGGGTCGGTGCAGCAGATGAACGTCGAGATGGTCTCCGAGGTCAAGGCCTCCAATTCTTCGTACGGTCCCGAATACGCGAAAGGACCAGCGATCATCAGCTCCTCGACTAAAACGGGCGGCTCCACATATCACGGCGCGGCCTATTTGGTGGCACGCAATGCGGTCTTGAACTCCAACGACTGGTACGACAATTACCTCCGCCGGTCCCGCCCGGACGAGCAGTACTTTTATCCTGGCGGTAATTTCGGCGGGCCGCTGCCGCTTCCGTTTACGAGTTTCAATCGCAACAAGGATAAGCTGTTCTTCTTTGCAGGATACGAGTACTACCACCAAATCTTTGAGGCCGATCAGCAGGCGATTTCATCCTGGGTTCCGACGATGGCGGAACGGCAAGGCGATTTCAGCGCAGCCTCGCTCGATGCCGAGCTCTGCGGCGCGCGTCCTGACGGCAACCCCAACCCCAATGCCATTCAGCCCATGTGCTATGTGGATAGCTTCTTGCCGAATGGAACTGCAGTGGCAAACAACAATGCCAATCCCTACATCAACGGCGCCGGCGCGGCGCTGGTGAATTGGTTCCCGAAGCCCAACGCCGACCCGTTCACCAACCCCTTTGGCTACAACTATATTCAGCAACTCCAGCAGAACCAGAACGGGGGCGTTTTCCGGTCCACGCTGCAATATAACATCAATCCCAACAATAACCTGTTCCTGGTCTACGGACTGCAGAGAGAGATCGACGAGGATCCCGTCGCTCTCGGCTACTTCCCGACCGGCGGAGTACCTTATCCCGGCGACATCACAACCGGAGACGTATCGAATATCCTTGCTGCGCGCTACACACGCTTCTTCGGTTCGAGCGTGACCAACGAATTCTCCGCCGCGATGTCTTTCGTAAGCCTGCCGGGGAAGATGGGCAATCCATCGGCGGTGGATCGGTTCGACATTCCGGGCAACGGCGGGCTTGGGTTCAATTATTTGGGGATGTACAAGAACAACAACGACCTTGCCGTCCCTGCAATTGCCAATGGAGCCGGGAACGGCTATCCGAACGTACTCATGCCCGGCGGCTTCTACAACAATCGGGTTCACACAAAGAAGGTCGATCCAGTCCTCCAGGACAACGTGAGCTGGCAGTTAAAGAACCACTTCCTGCAGTTCGGCGCCTACTGGGAGACGGGCACTTACAATGGCATCTCGAACGTGGGTGCATATCCTCAGGGCGAATACACCTTCAACGTCCAAAACTCATACTTCGAGTATTCGTCGACCAACCAGGCGCCGTATAACGGGTGCGTGAACCCGAACCCGGGCGGCAACCTGCGCAACTCCGGTGCGGCTTACCTTGGAAGCTGTTATAACCCCACGGCGTTGATGTACGAGGGTTATACGGACTCCTTTAACCAGTCCAATTTCACTCCCAATGTTGACATGCGCTACACCACGATGGCCGGGTTCGCCATGGACACGCTGAAGATTCACAGTGTCACCTTGATCTTCGGCGCGCGCTTCGAGCACCTTGGTCCCTGGACCGACCGCCATAACAACGGCCTGGCGACGTTCTCCGACAGCCTTTATAAGTCGCAATGCGGCGGCGATTACACGCGCAACTGTACCAGTTCTGGCGACCCTGGCATCACGTGGTATTCCCAAAAGACCGGCGTATCGAATTCTGTCAATTCTCCGCCAACGATCTACGTGACTCCGCGCGCTGGAGTATCTTGGGACATTCTTGGCAAAGGGAAGACCGTCCTGCGCGGCGGCTGGGGCATGTACCGCAACCAGGAGCAGTTCAATCCTTACGCGCTGGCTGCGTCCACGGCACAAGGTTACAAGTTCGCGAACCTGGTGGGAGCACTTACCTACAACCAGATCGACAGCCAGACACCGATTCTTCCTCCCGATTTCAGCGCCTACGTTATTTCGCCGACTGATACGGTTCGTCCGATCTACTACGAATTCAACGGCGGAATCGATGAGGCCATCCCCGGGGTAGGGTTCCTGCACATGGGGCCTTCGCACCTGTCTATCGCATATGTGGGCAACGAGAGCGTCAATCTGGGATCGTATAGCGGGAGCAACAGTTACAACAGCGCCTCCGATATCAACATTATCTGCGGCATTGAGACGGGTTGCCCCACGAATAACAACCCCAATATGAAGGGTGCAAGCGACAACCTCTTCTTTGTCAGTTATCAAAATATCCCGGCCAGTCTGACTTCGCTTTACGGCAACCCGGTCATCGACGGCATCGGCGGGCTTGGCGCGCCGGAATACGATTTTTACCGTCCCTACCCGTTCTACCAGCACATTTACCAGCTCAAGCACAACTTCTACTCGAATTACAACAGTGCACAGATCGACTGGGAAAAAACCGGGGGCATGATCACGTGGGGCGCCAACTACACGTTCGCCAAGAATCTGGCCACCGCCTCCTCGTACAACAACCAACTCGTCGATCCCGTCAATCTGCGCAATGATTACAATCCTGTGCCGTACGACCGGACGCAGGTGTTCAACATTCATTACCTGATCGACTTGGGCACTCGCTACAAGGGCGAGGAGCGGATACTCAAAGAGGCTGTCAACGGCTGGAAGATCTCCGGAATTTCGCAGGTCATGAGCGGTTTCCCGCTGGCCTCAGAAAACGGCAATAACTTCGGCTTCGGATACGCCGGGTTCGCGAATGCCGTCCAGGTCGCAAATCCAAACCAGGCAAATCAGCAAGCTCAGACTTCGTGTGAGAACCTTTACGGCATCAAGCCCGATAAAAACGGCAACACGTTCTGTGTCAACTACATGAATCCTGTGGTGTGGCTGGGCACGCCAGATGTGCAAATGATGCCGGGCCTTGTGAAAGGTGTCAGTGTCAAGGGCGGGTCGCATAAGAACCAGTTCATCAACCCCCTGGCTTTCGAAATACCGCAGCCTGGGACCAATGGAGCCTACCGGCTGCCCTACCTGCGCGGTCCGGCGTTCATGGAACACGATCTGACGGTGATGAAGGATTTCTCTGTGGGAGAAGGAAAGACCATACAGTTGCGGATGGGTGCTTTCAATGTGTTTAACCACCCGCTGGTTTCGTTCAACAACAACAACACCACGAACCTGAATCTCGGTATCCAGGACGGGGTCGTCGGGCAGGCGCTGACGCAAAGCATGCTCCAGTACCAGGATTTCGGTGTTGCGAATATCAAGGTCGGAAGCAGGCTGGCGGAGTTGGAAGCGAAGTTTACGTTCTGATGGGTCCTTGTCCGGGCAACCGCTGCGTGAACCTGGCGAGGCGCCTGGAAGAGGGACTCGCAAACGGCCGGCAAAGGCGGAACGGCCGGTCGAGCAGGATTAAGAAGTGCGGCATCCACCTTTTGCTGATGCCGCGTAAGCGGGCCGACGGATAAGCCGCTCGTAAAGGGATCTTTGATTGAGCTTTTGGGAGGGAATGTATGGCCATCGAATCTGCAGTCATGTTTCGTAGGGTTGCGCGGGTTGCGTGCCTGGTTCTTGTTGCCGGACTGTTGCCGGGCGTTGCCGCCAAGGCCCAGTTGCCGATTAAAGCGCCGGCCCCGGTCACAGTGGGCTCGGTCATTCCCTTCAACCATGGCAGCACCGGCAACTGGATTCAGATCTATTCCATGAAGCAAGACCCATTGCACGGCCATATCCTTTTCCTGGATTCCGCCGGCAGCGTGATCTACGACATGGCGCCTGGCGCATCGGTACCGGATGAGATCGTAGGGCCTGAGCCAGCCAAGAGCAATTCCGATTGCTCGCTTTTGGAGTCCAAGGGTACGTACTGGAACGCCGCCGTTGCATTCGACAAGTGGGACAACCTTTATGTCACGGATCGCTACGGCTCTGCCGTCCAATTCTGCCGCGTTCCGTATGACGCCAGTTCGGGAACGTGGCTTTTCAGTAATACGGCCATTTGGAAGGGCCCTACCTACACCAACAGCAGTGGCCAGACGCTGTCGATCCCGCCCCAGGATCTCCAGGTGGGCGATGACGGTGTCACCTTTTATGTAAGTACGTCCAGTACCTCGTCGATCTTCAAGTACACGGTGGATATAAACGGCAATGTCAGTGGGGTTACGGCCCTGGCCACGGGCCTGGAGATTGGGGCTACCCAACTTGCGGTCGACCACGCCGGCAACGTTTATTTCGTTGAGAACCAGGGAGGTTATCCCAACAACGTGCATGGCATCCGCGAAATTCCCGCTGGCTCGGCAACCGTTGTCGGCGATGGGACCGGAACGGCAGAATCTGCGCTAAAGCGCATTGACCAGGGCGGATGGAACGGCATTACTGGCATGTTTATTGACCCACAGGGAAACCTGTACTTCGGCAGCACGAACAACATTTCATACGGCGGACAAGCGGACGGCGTTTTCATGATTCCCAATGAGGGCACACCGTCGAATCCGAACCTGGTTTGGGCCGATACAGAGATGGTTTCGCCGGTTGACGGCGGATACCCTCCCTTGGTCGATAAAAGGGGGTTCCTTTGGATCGCCACCAGCTATTACAACAACTGGGCGCCCGCCGGAGTGAACGGCCCGACGTGCGATACCACGACCCAACAGGCCGCAACGGCCACCTGTTTGTGGTCGACCATTGTAGTGTGGAAGCCCGGCGCTCTCAGCCTGGGGAATTCTGCGGTGGGTGGGCCGGCCACTGTGCCGATTACGGCCTACTCGGTATCGGCAGGCGGCGGAACGATGACGCTGACCGCGAACAACTCCTTTACTGAAAACGAGGTGGTCACGATCTCGGCAAGTTCGGGCGACGCCCTGTACGCGCTGAACGGACTCAGCTTCTACGTGTCACGACCCGGCCTGAGCAGTACGGCTTTCGAGATTTCGACGAGCGCGATCGCCGCAGGCGCAAGCGGCTCGACTTCCGCCAAGGCCGCCGTCAGCCAGGCGCAGGCCATCTATTACATGTTCAACCAGCCCGCCACGCCGGCCAAGATTGCTCTGGCGCAGCCGAGCAATGCAAGTTTCCAGACCGTCGCCAGCAATCCAATGGAGAGTGCGACGGCGACAAATCCCGTGCTGCCCTGCACTGCGGGTACCTCGTATCCGGCTTTCAGCACCAACATGACGACAACCAGCGCATATAACTGGTGCCCGTATTACGTGCAGTTGAATACCACTATGGCCGGCTCCGTGGAGGGCGAGGTGCAATTGCTCGACTCCAGCAACAACGTCATCACCGGGAGCAACGCCTACCTGAGTGGTATCGGGCAAGGCGCGGCAGTTTCGGCGGTTTCTTCGGCCACCATTCAGTCCATTGCTTCCGGGCTGAACGATCCGAAACAAGTGGCGGCCGATCTGTGGGGCAACACCTATGTCGCCGATTCCGCCTTGAAGGCCATCGAGAAATATCCTGCCGGCACCACCAGCCCGACATCGGGCAAAGTCTTGGGCAGCGGCTTATCGGGGCCCACGGGCGTGGCCGTCGATGGCGTCGGCAATCTCTACATCGGCGATTCCGGCAACGTCTACGAGATTCCTTATATTAACGGCGCCCTGGCTACCTCGCAGCAAACGAAGATTGCCTCTGGTTTGGGCACGGGCAACCTGAATCTTGCCACCGACGGCGAAGGAGATGTTTTTGTAGCGGATGAGGCCAAAAAGCAGCTAGTCGAGATACCGAATCCGCAGACAGCGCTGATGGAGCAAGGCTATCCGCAGATCACGCTTGGATCGGGTTTCACGGGTCCGTCGGCGATTGCCACTGACAGCTCAGGGAATGTGTGGGCGGCCGATGGAACGAACTTGTGGGAGATCTCAATACCCTGGGGAGGCATGACAAAGGTTGCAGGCGGCCTACAGGCTCCGGTGACCGGTTTGGCCGTGGACCCGTCGGGTTCTGTTTTTGTGGCGGAAGCCAACGGACTGGTGTGGATTCCCTATAGCACTACCACGGGCGCCCTGAATGTCAACAGTCAGGTTTTGTTGACAAGCGGTTTGGGCAGCAGCCCTGTCATACCGTGGGGTGTGGCGCTTGACGGCACCCAGAATGCCTATGCGACGTACGGCTCCGGGTCAACCGCCGGTTTGGCGCAACTCGGAATCGGCGGCACGTACGACTTCAACAACTATGGAGAGCTCAACCCCAATGTCCCGTTGGAAGTCGATGCGCAGATTTTGAACCTGGGCAACACGCCGCTGATGGTTTCCGATGACCCGACTGTCGATCTCATCTCGGGGACCAATGCCAGCGACTATTTAGTGGCGCCGGCGACGGGGAACGCGCCTGCTTGCAGCTCCACCACGGCCACTCCACCGGGTGGTTCCTGCTACCTCGGCATGGTTCTTCAGGCACCGACCCCAGGTGCGACGACCGCAACGATTGCTGTCGCGAGCAATGCCGTGAATGCGACTTCGGGCGTTAATATCGCGGTGTCAGGCAACGTAATTCAGGATCTTCGGCCAGCAACCACCGTCGCTATTGCGGTCGCTCCCGTCACCGGTACAGGGTGCGCGGGCGCGATTTACCCAGGGTGCAATACGATAACGGTGACTGTAACTTCGGGCGCTGGCTACGGAACCCCGGCGGGGTCAGTGACGCTCGCAGTGGGTAGCCTCAACGGCAATCTGCCCAGGCAAACTCAGCCCCTGGATGCTACCGGCAGCGCCACATTTACCTACACCGGCCTGCTCGGCGGAACCTACAACGTCAGCGCGGACTACGGTGGCTACGGCACCGCAGGTGCCGCCCAGAACACGTGTTCGACATCCACCTGCTTCGCCGGAAACGCCAACACGGCCAAGTTCACCATCGCTCGGGCAATCCCGAAGATCACGCTTGGGGTGCCGGTGACGAACAGTCTATGCCTGAATTACACGACTTTGCTCGATGGAACTCCGTCGTCGAACTGCAGTGCCAACCCGAAATTCGTAACCGTGTGGGCCGGAAATACCTACGTGAACTGGACAAACCCGGTTTACGTTTCAGCTATTGTCACTTCGCTGGTGGGAACGCCTTCAGGCACCGTTGCCTTCACGCAGAATGGAAAACCAGTCGACCCAACCCAGGGCGTCAATGGAGCTATTGCGCCGAACGGCAATGGCGTTGCAACCTTCTCGCTGCAGAATCTTGGCTTGGGGGTGTACAACCTGACGGCAGCGTATAGCGGCGACGTGAACTACGCCCCCGAAAACATTACGGTGCAGTCTTTCGAGGTCATTGTTCCGAGTGTTCAGATCACTGCGTCTGGAGGGGCGACGAGCATCACGCCCGGAACGCCCGCTCTGGTGACTCTGACGCTGATGCCGCTCGTGGGGTTCAGCCAAGACGTGAGCTTGGAGTGCAACTCGTCCGATGCACCTATCAAGCTGGCTGCGACCAACCCTGTAACCACGTTGCCCCAGTACTCCGAGTGCACATTCAATTATGCGAACCCCAGCACAGGTACCGAGTCCGTGGGTAAGAGCGGCGCGACGGCATCGACCATCGTAATGACCATCAGTACTAACGTAGCGGTCAACGGGGGCACCTCGGCTTCGATCGCGAGGCAGTCGCCCTGGGCGCTGGCCGGCCTGTTCGGGCTCGGTTTGGTCGGGTTGATCGCCGGGCGCAGGAAACTCTACCGTTCGATGGCTGTAATTTGCATCGCGATGATGCTTTCCGGCTTATTCATGGGCATCAGTGCTTGCACGAACGCCGGGTACTCAACGCCGCCACCAGCGCCAAAGGTGGCGACACCAGCCGGAACCTATAACGTGCAAATCATCACCTACGATCCGGAGGCGCTGATTCAGAACTCTCTGACAACGCCGATGTTTACGTTGCCCTTGAATGTTCAGTAGAGGTTGCGGAAGCTGGGCGGAATAAGCAGCGCTTTCCGGGAGTTGGAGGCAGCTCCCGGAGAGCCAAGAAGAAAGCCAAAAGCCTCGATCCGCGAATGGGCGGGAGCCACTTGCGGAAGTTTGATACGAGTTCGTTTCGGGAGGAATGCAATGGCCACCACGTCGTTCATCGCACTTCGCCGGTTTGCCGGCTTTGCATTTACGCTGATGCTGCTTAGCTTGTGCCTGACTGGACTGGCCACAGGCCAAGGATCGCCGCTGGTGACCGCCAGTTCTGCCGCCGGTTTGAATCACCCCACTGGGTGGGGGACCATCCAGGAGACGGCGATCGACCAGGCTGGCGACTGGTTTGTGGTGGATTATGCCAACGGCGCGCTGTACGAATTTCCCGTAGGCGGAGGAGCCGCGATTGTGCTTGGTCCCGCGTCCCCAACGGCGAGCCTGGGGGGCGGTTACCAAAACCCCGTCGTTGTCTTCGATCCCGGCAACAATCTCTATTTAAGTGCCAACTGGAACAACTGCCTGGTGATGTTCCCGTGGAATGCGACAACGAAAACCTGGACCGGCCTCAACGATGGAGGGGCTAAAGACCTGTCGCCCAGTAACTCAACGACGACGATGTGCACCAACAACGGAGCGAACGAAGAGTTCGAAGCTTGGGCACAGTACAGCATCCTCGACCTAACGGGCACCGGCGATATAGGAAACTACGGCTACTTTCAGCCTTGGGCTGTTGCCGTCGGGAACAACAGCAACTTGATTATCGGCATTCAAGGCGGCAACAACGGCGCAGACATTCAGGGCCTGTCCGTTACAGGCGCCTGGTCGAATCCGAAGGTTGCCGGATGGAACTGGATTCCAATCACGGGTTTGACAGCGCGCCCGATTGCCATTGCGCAGGATCCGGAAGGCAATGTTTATTTCGTCGAGGATTCCGGTGGACTCCCCGGCGTCCTTGAGATCCCGGCGAGCACAACCAACGGAAAATATACGACAGACACCGGCCTCCACCGCGTGGACCCGAATCTGCCTGCTGTGAAAGGCGTTACTACCGATGCCGCCGGCAACCTATACATCAGCGATTCGCAAGTCGGCGTGGTTGAGGTCCCGAATCCAGCGGGAACCCCGGAAACCTCTTCGGCAGTTCTGATTTCGGGCGTGCCTGCCGGAGGCCAGGTGGCCATCGATTCGGCGCGGAATTTGATGTATGTTCCCACTTCGCAGAAGCAAACCAACGGCCAGGCGGATGTGGCAAAGGTCGGCTTTGGTTATGCCGAATTCGGCTCTTCCCCCGGGGGGAAAACAGCCATCGGCGGGTCAAATGTTGTCTTTGGCTTTAACGGCGCGGTCACGCCTGCAAGTTTCACCATCATCGAAGATGGCGTACAAAACCCCGATTTCGCCATCACCGGCGGGACGTGCACCACTGGCGTCGCCTACGCGACGAACAAGAGTTGTCTCGAGAACTTGTCGTTTACTCCTAATTCCGTGGGAAGCATCTCCGCCAAGCTGCTGATGCTCGACTCGAATAAAAACATTTTGGCGTCCATGGTGCTGCATGGCGTCGGGATGGGCGCGAACATCCAGGCGACTCCCGCTCTGCAGTCCGCTTTCGGCTCCGGCTTGATGACGCCTACCCAGGTGGCGACTGACGCGCTGGGCAATGTCTACATTGCAGATCCTGGACAGGCCAAGGTTCTAATGTATGCGCCCGGTTCCACAAGTTCCTCAAAGGCTGTTTCCATCGGAACCGGATTGACGTCTCCTACCGGCGTCGCGGTCGATGGCGCAGGCGATGTCTTCATCGCCGATAGCGGCACCGGCAGCGTGTACGAAGTGCCCTTTGGCCCGAGCGGCCTGAGTGCGGCGGGCCAGGTAACGCTGGTGAGCGGCTTAGGTACTTCCGGCCTGCAACTGGCTGCGGACGGATTGGACAATCTCTATATCGCCGATCCGAGCAATGGGCGGGTCGTCAAGCTGAGCGATATCAGTGCCTCGACCACCTCCAATCTGGGACAGGCGGAAACGATGCTGACTGCCGGCTTTACCGCGCCCTCAGCTGTGGCTGCGGATGCAGCCGGCAATGTCTACGTAATCGACGGCGTGAACCTTTTCGAACTCGTCGGTGGCTTGGGGGCTCCAGTCACGCTGCTGAACAATCTGAGCGGCGCTACGGGCTTGGCTGTCGATCCCTCCAACGCGGTCTATGTTTCCTCGGCGAGCGGGACCACGCGCATTCCCTACGTGAGCGGCGCCTTGAATCCCGCAGGTGAGACCACCGTTGCTTCGACGGTGAGCAATACTTCGTCGGTCGCTCTTGACCGCGCGAACAATGTTTATCTGGTCCAGGCTTCGGGCGGCGCCGTCACTCTGGTGAGCACGAACGGCACGCTGATTCTGCCCACGCCTGCCACCCTTACATCCTCAACAAATGCAACCGCCACCATCACCAACACCGGAAACTCGGCGCTGACCGTGACCGGCTACACCGATAGCAACCCGTTGAACGCGCAGCAGCCGTCGTACTTGCAACTGCCAGTGGACTTCACTGCGGCAGACACATCGACCGGCGGCTGCGAAGCCGGGAGCCCGATTGCGGCCGGCGCCACCTGCACAGTAAACGTCACATTCAATCCGGGGTCTGGAGAACAGGGCGCTGTGACCGGCACGATTGGCGTTCTCAGCACTGCGGCCAACGTTCCGACGACTATCGCTGCAACAGGAACGGCGCCGGCGCTCACTAACTCGGCAACGACCGTTGCTGGGGGAGCCAAAGCGGCGGAGGTCATCAATACCCCCGTCACAATCACGGTGGCTCCGAAGAGCGGCGCAGGAACCCCCTCAGGGACGGTCACGCTAACTTACACAACTTGGAATGTCGTTATTCCGAGTTCGGGAGCGAATGCGGGCATTCCCACTATTACGCCGCAATTAGCGACGGCATCGTCGAGTCTGACCAATGGCGGCGCCACTTTCACTCTGTTTCCGGTATTGGCGGGGACGCAGACCATGACCGTGTATTACAGCGGCGATCGAGTCTACGGCCGATCGACGGGAACGATGACAGTTAATGTGGCGAAGTCCGCGATTACAGGGATTACGCTGCCCGTCTTTCCAGATGCGACAGATATCGACCTGCCGTTCGTGCCGGCGGGGACTGGCAGCGGCACCGTTCCGTACGACGGATCGGAGACACCCTTTCAATACAGCTTCATCATGAAAGTGGGCACCGCCGCGGGCGTTCCCACTGGGTCAATTACAGTGATGGACAACGTGACCGCCTGCCCACCGGGAACCTCGCCAACGGGAATTGGCACGGCGACCTGCAATCTGCCCGGGTACGCGACCCCGGGTGGATACTCAGGCGTGGCTTGTCCTAACTCTTCCGGCTCCGGAGTGTTGACTATCGAGAACGCCGGCACGCTTACTGGTGCCCAGGCATCGTTCTCAACAAGTTGCTTGTGGTTTGTACCGCAGGGCGTCAGCTATTCGCCGGTGATCTTCACGCACTACATCCATCCGGTGTATAGCGGGGATGCGAATTTCCTGGGCGTTACCGGGCCGACGTCAACTGTGCTGCAGTCTGTCCGTGGACCCATGGTGCAAATTACCCAAACCGGCAATTCGGCATCGAAGACTGTTGCTCCGTCGCTGACAGTACAGGCCGGATCCACGGCAAGCATGAATCTGACTCTCACCTCGATCCTCGGTTATGGGATTGCCGGACTGAACTCCCAGTTGAACGCTACTAACTTCCCGGTTTCGCTTACCTGTGACAATCTGCCGCCACACACGCAGTGTTCGTTCACCTATCCCAACCCGGACCCGCTTGTACCCAACGCCGTCGATATCCCATGCCCCTCCGGCGCAACTTCGACACAAATTGCTGACGGCTCAGTTCAATGCACGCCGGGACAGGTGACCGTGACTTTCTATACCGATGTAACGGCGGGCACCACTACCAGCCAGAATGCTCGTACTGCCTCCGTCACGCTGGCGGCAATCTTTGGCTTCGGAATGATCGGGCTCTTCTTCCGGCGCAGGACCTTTGAAAAAGGCCGGCAGCTGCTGATGGTGTTCCTGATGGTTGTCGGAGGCGCGCTGGCGGTCAGTATTACAGCCTGCAACACCACAACCTTGACCTCCGGGGCGTCGCTGAAAACGCCTCCTGGAACCTATGCGGTGACGATCACTGCGGACGAAGTGGGCTCGTTCTGTTCCTCCCAGCCCGGCGGCGCGGGCGACAATTGCATCGTTCCAGGGAGCGGATCGACAACCAATAACGGCATCGAGGTCTATGGCACCGAAAACCAGGTCTCGATACCGTTTTACATCAATGTGACTGTGCAATAGCACGGCACAAAACCGAAGCTACGATAACCAACATCGCGCCGCGCAAGCGGCGCGACCTGTTTAGAGTCAATCTATAGATGAGCGTTGCAAGGCCAAGTAAATTGATTTAGTATGAGTTGGCCGCGAAAACCGAGCCCGATGTGCGATTGATTTTCACGTGTCCGCGGGGAGCACGATGACATGAGCGCATGATTCGGGCCAAGCGCCCGGAGCCTTCATCGTGCGCGCAAGCGATTTGCACCGAGCTTGGTTGTGAGTCAGATAAGGCGATCTACCGTCTGAATGATGCTTAAGGAGATGTGGGTTATGCGGTTTCGTACATCCTGGTGGCTGGTAGCTGTTCTGGCGCTTGCGGGATGCGGTGGAAGCGGTGGTGGAAATACACCTCCATTGAGCGCGCCGACCGTGACTGCGGCGACGCCCACAAACGGAGCTACAGGTGTCGCGACCAATGCATCTGTCACGGCCACCTTCAGCACGGCGATGAATGCGTCGACGATCAGCGGCACCACATTCACGCTGAACGGTCCGGGCGGGGCCGTCGCCGGAAATGTGACCTATTCCACCGGCTCGACTACCGCTACATTTGCGCCAAACGCCGCGTTGGCCAATAACGCCACTTATACAGCCACGATCACCACCGGGGCGCAGAGCACCTCAGGATCCCCACTGCAGTCCAACTACTCCTGGTCGTTCACCACTGCAGCTGCTCCGGCACCAAATGTTACGGCTGTCACGCCGAGCAATGCGAGCACGGGTGTGGCTATCAGTGCCGTCGTCACGGCCACTTTCGATCAGGCGATGAATGCGTCGGATTTTACCGGCTCGACATTCACGCTCGTGCCCCAGGGCGCCAGCGTGGTTTCCGGAACACTGAGCTACAACGCGGCCACCAATACCGAGACGCTCACTCCGACTTCACCGCTCGCCTATAACACGACTTATACGGCCACGCTTACGACCGGGGTGCAAAGTGCCCTGGGAGGATCGCTGGCCTCGAATTACACGTGGACGTTCACCACCGCGACAGCACCGCCGCCATCAGTCACTATGGTTACGCCCACCAATCTCAGCACGGGCGTCGCCATCTCGACCACTGTGACCGCATCCTTCAATCAGACGATGAATTCGGGCACGATCACCGGCTCGACCTTCACTCTGACTGGGCCTGGAAACACCTCTGTTCAGGGCGCCGTCGGCTACAACGCCGGCACTTCGGTTGCGACGTTCACTCCGGCGGCGAATCTTTCTTACAACACCGCGTACACGGCGACAATTTCGAACAGCGTCATGAGTTCCGGAGGAGTGGCGCTGGCCGCACCCTTCACGTGGAGCTTTACCACTACGACGCCGCCGGTGCCGACAGTGACGAGTACTGTGCCGGCCAGTGGAGCGACGAATGTGAACATAGGCAACGCTCTAACGGCGACGTTCAGCATACCGATGGATTCGAGCACCGTCACGGCGTCGACGTTCACTTTGACTGGCTCTGGCAATACAGCGGTCGCAGGATCGGTCACTTACAACACCGGCACTTCCACCGCGACATTCACGCCTAATACGGCCCTGGCTTACGGCACGTCGTACACCGCGACCATTTCTACGGGAGCAAAGAGCGCCAACGAAGCACCGCTGGCCTCCAACTACACATGGACATTCATGACGGGCACAAATCCAAACCAGGTAACCGTGGACTTTGGAACGACATATCAAACTATCCGCGGGTTCGGAGGCTCGACGGCCTGGCTCGGGAAAATGCCCCAAGCCGTGGCCACGGAGCTGTTCAGCCCAAGCGGCCTCGGCCTCAGCATCCTGCGCGTCCGCATCGATCCCGAGGGATCGCCCTCAAGCGCCAACCCCTATGAAACCAGCGAATGGGACTATGAGGCTGCCAACGGCGCAGAAGCCCTCGCCGCCAACCCGAAGGCCATCGTCTTCGCCTCGCCGTGGACGCCACCGATCTCGATGAAAAACAGCTCCACGGGTCAGCCCTACTACTCCGGTGGCAGCTGCAGCGATGGAGCAGCCGCTTACTGCGGCGGCTACCTTGATCCAACAAGCGACACCAACAACGGGTACGCCGACTACGCCAACTACCTGGAGGATTTCGTCAAGTTTTTCAATACCACCAACAGTTTCAATCTTTATGCTATCTCGATGCAGAATGAGCCGGAGGAAAATGTCTCCTACGAGTCGTGCCTGTGGACTCCGCAGCAGATGGATACCTGGATAGCAGGCAACGCCTCCATAATTACCTCGGACGCATACTCCACGAAGCTCATTATGCCGGAGGCGGATAGCTTCCAGCCGTCCCAGGCCGCAACGGCTCTGAATGATCCGAGTGCTCAAGGTCTCATCAGCATCATCGGCGGCCATATCTATGGAGTCTCGCCTACCCCGTACTCCATTCCCGCGGGAGACAGCCCGAAGGAAATCTGGATGACCGAGTTCGGGCCCCTGAGCTCAGCGACACTAACCTGGGCTCAAGCCTTGACGACGTATGGTGAATCGATCCATAACTCCATGGTCACCGGCCAATACAACGCCTATGTCTGGTGGGGACTTTTCGGCACCTCCGCCGGCAGTTGCGGAACAGCCGCCGGCACCTGTGGCCTCGTCGACAACGCCGGGAATGTGATGCCGATGGGCTACGTGATGGGCCAGTACTCGAAGTTCGTCGCGCCCGGCTCGGTACGCGTCTCGGCGACAGCGAATCCCGTCTCCGGCGTGTATGTTTCGGCTTATAGCAGCAGCTCGCCGGCGCATTCCGTGATCGTAGCCATCAACGCCAATACGACCTCGGAGAGCCTGACATTTGCGCTGAGCAACGGGAGCGTAACTTCGATGACGCCGTATCAATCAACATCTGTCGCGGGCTTGGTGGCTCAAACTGCAGTGAGCGTTTCGAGCGGACAGTTCAACTACACGCTGCCCGCGCAAAGCATCGTCACGTTTGTCCAGTAGTAAGGAGCGGCGGCGCAGTGTTACATTGCGCCGCTGCGGACCGATTTTAGATCGATCGGTTCCGAAGAGCCATTCCCGGCACAAAAAGCGGCTACACCGCAACCGACGAGCGCAGCCTTGTCCTTGAGCTCCGAAACGCGCAGCTGAACAGTCGAATTACCGAGTTGAGCCCGGACGGAAGGCAAGAAAAGGCCGGCAGAGCGAGAGATCCCGCCGCCGAGCACGATCACTTCCGCGTGAAAATCGGCGAGCACCGTGCGAATCACGTCTCCGAGGTGCCGCCCGAATTCCTGGAAGGCCTGATTCGCGGCGGGATCAGCGGGGACAGCGGCAGCAAGGTCGACGACCTCGCGCTTCATCCGCGTGAAGCGCTCGTAACTCGCCACGATGGCTCTCGATGAGACAAAGTCTTCAACGATCCCGCTCTGGTAAGGAAGATTCCAAATCTCGCCGCCACGGGGCACGCCGGGACCTTTGACTACCAAGTGGCCGTCGACAGCGAATGCCGAGCCAATTCCAGTCCCCAGCGTGATACCCACCGCACGGCTGAACCCGCGCGCTGCTCCGGCGCCGATTTCACCAAGAAGATACGCATTGGCGTCGTTGAGGAAGCTTACATTCGATGGCAGCCAGCCGAAGCGCACGGCGAGGCCACAGCGCAAATCGACACCGTAGAGGTAAGGCAGCTTGTGGCGCATCAGGCTGACACCGGCCTCGAGGTCAAAAGGCCCGGGCACGGCAAGCATCGCCCCAGTCAACCCATCGCTGTCCGCACCTGCTTTTACTCCCAGCTCATGCAGGAGATCGAGGAACGCATCCGCTGTATTCACTGCAGAATGGGTGGCACTGACGACCGGGCCGAGACGGTAAACATTTTCCCAGCAAATCCCCGCGGCGACGTGGCTGCCACCGACATCGAACGCAAGAACGCGCTTTTCCGCATGGTCGGCCATCGTTTGCACCGCAATTCCGGTCTCAGAAAGCGTTCGCGCTTGGTCTGGGATTGTTACCATTTGTACCACAATTAACGGTCGCGGGCATGAAATCTTTTGTGAAAAACTGGTTTGACACCAGGAAAACCAGCGACAATTCTGGCTGGGGAAGGCTATCATGGTTTCCGGCATTCGGCGAAGGATGCTCGCCGGGACGCACAGCCGTGCAACGGTGAGTGATAACGATACCCAGAAGCCGAAGAGACCCCTGCGCAGGCAGCGTTTGGGTGGCAATTCCATCTGTCCGGTGCCCTCTTCGGAATGCGCCGTGCCGCCCAGCATGCCGCGAATGACAATCGCGACACCCTGCTTTTAGGATGGATCAGCTATGCATAAACATGATGCACTCGTTCCTTTGACCGTGCTCCGGCCTTCTGTTTGCACAGGCGTTCGAGTAGCCGCTGCATTTGTTGCCATTGGGCTTTCGGCAGCGCTGCTCGCGCAAGCACCGGCACCGCCCGTCGAGGCGTACGGGCCCTTTAACGCCGTGTTTCTCTTCGATGGACCCGGCTTGAACAAGACGTTGTCACCGTCGACTTCGCTCGATGGTCTTGCAAGCGCGCCGGAGGCGAGCCAGGGACCAAATCCGCAGGCGACGCAAGATCCGATTCTTGAAGGACGCGCTTCGTGGGCGCTTGTTTTCTGGTTTCAGTCGTCGGAGCCGCAGCAGGGGACGGCGCTGATCGCCGGAATGGGCGATCCCGCCGCGGAGGACGCGCGCTTTATCGGCTTGGCGGACAATCGGCTCGGGCTGTGGCTGGGGCGGGCGCAGAGTTCAGCGGGATTTGTGACAGGCGATCAGGCGCTCGACGCGGGAAAGTGGCACATGGCAGCGGCGGTGAGCAATGGAGAGCATGTGGTCCTGTATGCCGATGGCAGGCAGGTTGCCGCGTCAACGCTGGCGCAGGGTGCCGTAGCACCAGTTCTGGAGATGGCGCCAGCGCCGTTACCCGATGTGGCGAACAGCCATTTCGGTGGGAAGATCCGGGCGCTGAAGGTCTATCGTGCGGCGCTGACCGCGGAGCAGGTGAAGGCCATGGCCGATGCCCCGCCGGACTTCAACTTGGCTACATATGAAGAGGGGTCCCCGCACTGGCCAGTGCAGACACGCGGGCAGGCTGGATACAACTCGCCGCAGGAGCCATCTACATTTCCGCGAAGCAAAAGCGAGATTCAGAAACCCATGGCGAAAAAACCGAGCGCGGCAGACCTGCATTGCGAGTTGAGGGGCGATAGTCCGTGGAAAATCACGGGCGGATGGAGGCTGGCGCCGGCGCCTCAGGTCAAGGCATTGGGAGATGAGATCTCGAAGGCAGGCTTCCCCGACAAAGGTTGGATGATAGCAACGGTGCCGGGCACGGTGTTGACGACGATGATCGACCGCGGCATCTATCCCGATCCCGATTACGGGCTCGACAATCTCGGAATTCCCGAAAGCCTGGCACATCAGGACTACTGGTATCGTGTGGAGTTCAAGACGCCCGTTGCAGTGCGTGGCCGGCGACTGACGCTGACTTTTGAGGGAGTGAATTACGCCGCCGAGGTCTGGATGAACGGCAAGAAGCTGGGCGCATTCGCAGGCGCATTCCTGCGCGGTACGTTCGATGTAACCGGTGACGTGGCCGCAGGTATGAATGCATTGGCCGTGCGCGTTTCGCCTCCGCCGCACCCTGGCATCGCACATGAGCAGTCGCTCAAGGCCGGCCCCGGAGAGAATGGCGGCGTGGAGGTACTGGACGGCCCGACTTTTGCCGCAGCCGAAGGATGGGATTGGATTCCGGGAATCCGCGATCGGGACACCGGAATCTGGCAGGACGTGACACTGACGGCGACTGGTCCGGTGGAGATCGGCGACCTGAACGTGATCACGACGCTCCCCAAGCAGGACCGCAGCGAGGCCGACATTGAGATCGAAGCACAGCTCACAAACAGAGGCAGCACCGCTATCGACGGCGAGCTTGCGGCCAGCTTCGAAGAAGTGAAAGTGACGAAGCGCGTGCATATCGCTCCGGGTGAGACAGTGGTTCGCCTGGAGCCGGCGGAGTTCGCTCAGCTTAAGGTGCAACATCCGAAGCTGTGGTGGCCGAACGGGTACGGAGATCCAACGTTGCAATTATTGAAGGTCTCGTTCGCGGTCGGGCAGAGGGCGAGCGATGAAAGGCAAATCGAATTCGGGATGAGAGAGATGAGCTACGAGCTCACGCTCTTCGACACCTCGGGGCACTTGCGGCGCGTGGAAGTATTACCCAGCCGCACGCACGATGAGGCGCTGCCGCTGATCGATGGGAGCCACGAAGGAATCAGGGAGATCGACGACGAAACGCCGAACCGCGTGCTGCCCGGGCAAACGCTTCCGGACTGGATGCGGCACGCGTGGGTGCAGACGCTTGAACCGGGGGCTGTGGATTCACCATCCATTCGTCGCGTCGAGAGTGGCTGGCCGGGAACGGACTTGGTGATCCAGGTGAACGGCGTGCGCATTGCGGCGCGCGGCGGGAACTGGGGTATGGACGACATGCTGAAGCGCGTTAGCGTCGGGCATCTCGAGCCTTACTTTCGCCTGCATCGCCTGGCACACGTGAACATGATCCGCAACTGGATGGGCCAAAACACGGAAGAGTCGTTCTATGCATTGGCCGACAAGTATGGCCTGATGGTGTGGAATGATTTCTGGGACTCGACCCAGAATTACAACCTTGAAGCCGAAGACCCCGCCTTGTTCTTGAAGAATGCGCGCGACACGATCCTACGCTACCGTCATCATCCGTCGATCGTGGTTTGGTGCGGGCGCAACGAGGGCGTGCCGCAGCCGGCGATCAACGAGGGGCTGGCCGAACTGGTGCGCACGCTCGATCACACGCGCTATTACACGGGCAGCTCAAACCAGGTGAACCTGCGCAACTCCGGGCCGTATCAATTCCAGTCGCTCGATACTTATTACCGCATCAATCGCGGCTTCAGCGTCGAGCTCGGCATTCCCAGCGTGCCTACGCTCGAAAGCCTGAAGTCGTTTATTCCCGAGCCCGACCGCTGGCCGATCAGCGACACCTGGGCCTATCACGACTGGCATCAGAGCGGGAATGGTGCGGTACAGCCCTTCATGGCGCACATGGAAGCGGAGTTTGGTGCGCCGGCAAGCCTCGAGGACTTTGAGCGAAAGGCGCAGATGCTCGATTACGCCGGCCATCGCGCCATCTTCGAGGGTTTCGCCGCGCATCTATGGCAGCCCAATTCGGGGCGCATGATCTGGATGACACAGCCGTCTTGGCCAAGCATGGAGTGGAATTTCCTGAGTTGGGACTACGATACGCAGTCCAGCTTTTACGGCACGCAGAAGGCATGCGAGCCCGTCCACGCACAACTGAATCTATCTGACGGCACCGTCGACCTGATCAACCTGGGCGAAGCGCGCTCGTACAAAGTGCGCACGCTTGTGGAGAGCCTCGACGGCAAAACGCTGAGCGACCATATCAACCAGGTTCTGGCCGCTGCAGACGATCGCACTCCGGTGGCGAAACCAGACCTGGCAACTTTGGCTGCGGGCCACACGGTCTTTGTCGAGCTAAGTGTGAACGATGCCAGCGACACGCGAGTGAGCGAGAACTTCTACTGGTGGGCGGCTGACGAAGCGAGCTTCCGCGAGCTGAACTCGCTTCCGCAGGCCGCGCTCCTGGGTTCGGCCTCGGCCTCGTCTGCAACGTCGCCAGCAGCAAGCGGCGAGCGCGCGGTTACAGTGAGGTTGAAGAACACAGGTTCGACGGCGGCGGTCCTCGTCAAACTCACGCTCGAAGATGCCTCGACGGGTGGGCGCATTCTGCCCGCTTACTACAGCGAAAACTACGTCTCGTTCTTACCCGGCGATGAACGTACTGTGACCGTTACTTTCCCGGCGGGCGACCAAAAGCCGGCGATTGGCCTGCGCGGCTGGAACCTTGTGACACAAACTCTTTCGGTGGGGCAGAGCCGTTGATTGGTTGTGCCGCTCTTAGTGGATGACAACAGGGGAGCGGTGTTTGCAGCCGCAGGAGCGCCGCAGCACGATCTCAACCGGCAGCACGATGCGGTTCCCGGTATGCGGTGTTTCACCGCGCGCGATGCGGTCGAAAAGAAGGTTTGCCGCCACACGGCCCATTTCCTGCGCAGGCTGGCGAACTACAGTGAGCGACGGTGAGGTGAACTCAGCAAGATCAAAATCGTCGAAGCCGGCGAAGGCAAGGTCGTTCGGAATGCGCAAGCCGAGGTGCGCAATCGCTCCAAGCACATAACGCGTGGCCAGTGTATTCGACGTGAGGATGGCTGTTGGTGGAGGGTCCCTGTGCATTTTCTCATTGAGAATTTGCGTGGCAAACTCCTCCGAATTGCAGTCGAAAATCGCACACGATTCCAGCCCAGCGTCTTGCATGGCACGTCGATATCCCTGGAAGCGCGCGTTGATGGTGAACAAGCTCCGGCTGAGCCCGATATAAGTGATATGCCTGTGCCCGTGCTCGATGAGATGTTCGACAATCCGGCGCGCGCCTATCGCATTCTGCACCATAACAGTGTCGATGGACGGGTCGGGCACCGGCCGGTCAAAGGCAACGACAGGGGTTTTACCAACAAGCGCCCGCGTAATGCGCGTGCCGCGGAATCTTGACGGGATGACGAGGAGACCATCCACGTGCCGCTGCATCATCTCATCTGCTTCGGCGTACTCCGTATCCGGGTCCTCGTCGGATGTGGTGATGATGACTGAGTAGCCGCGCTCCTTGGCCACGGAAGTTACCGCGTGGGCGCAACTGGCGAAGAACGGATCGTAGAGGTAAGGAATGATGAGACCGATAGAATGGCTGCGCTGCCCACGAAATGCTCGCGCCAGCACATTGGGGCGATACTTGAGCTGCTCGATTGCGGTTTGCACCCGCTGAGTGGTTTCCGCAGAAACGCGAACAGTGCCGCTCAGCACGCGCGAAACAGTCATCGTGCCCACGCCGGCGAGCCGGGCTACGTCACTCATTGTGGGCTTGCGATGCACAACCGGTTTCTGTGCCCTCGGTTTTGCGCTGGTCGCAGGTTGACTCGGACGCGCTTTCGCCAATTCGATCTCTCCAGGAACAGCGAACTTATTACGCCCTGGCCGAACTCTCGAAGGTGATAGTCTACCGGCCCAGCAGCTCTTTACTTCGGCTGTGTATTCGTTTTCAGGCCCTGATAACCTCAATCATACGATCAACGCACCGTGGGGGATGCGGCCAAAGCAGGACTATAACAGCCTCAATGCGTTGGAAGCAACGAATTCCAGCGATTCGGCGAGCGGATTTTCTGCGAGCGAGAGTGCGGACTTGCTTACGGGCGCGGCAGCGGGTCCCTCTCGATTCGGGAATTTATGCCGTGCGTTCAGTTGCGATTTGATCGAGGCGGCTTGCCGGAGGGCGGGCAGGTTGACTCGCGAATCACAAGTTCGGGAAGGACGGGCAACATTTGCGGGACCGCTGACTGGCCGCGGACGCGCTCGAGAAGCACGCGCGCGGCAATCGTGCCCATCTGGTGAAGAGGCTGGCGGATGGTCGTAATACTGGGATTGTAAAAGGCCGCGCTCTGAATATCGTCGAAGCCAACGACAGAGATGTCTTCAGGAACGCGCATCCCATGGTCGTGTATAGCGCGGATGGCGCCGATCGCCGCAATGTCGTCGTAGCAAACGATGGCAGTGAACGGAACCTTGCGGTTGAGCAACTCACAAACTGGCTCGAATCCGAGTTCCGGCGTCGAAACCCGAAGTTTGAGCTGAACGGTCAACTCCGGCCGAATCGCGATGCCGAATTCCCGGGCCACAGCTTTCAAGCATTCCCAGCGGTCGTCGGCATCGGAGCTGTGACTGCCGCCGCGCATAAAAGCGATGCGGCGATGACCGAGCTGATAGAGATGCCTGAGAGTCAGCTCTGCCGCCCGCCGTTGGTCCAGCACCACGCTTGTTATTCCGGGAATCCGGCGATAACCGGCAACCGCGACCGCCGGGATCTTGAATCGATGCTGGAGCACCGTGTCGATCAGGATGAATCCCTCCACGGAACGCTCCATCAGCATGCGCGGGTACTCCTCAATCAAGTCAGGCTTGCGACGATGACTCGCGGTCAGGTAGAAGTAACCTTCTTCGATGAGGGACTCCTCCACGCCGGTGAGCACTTGCGCGGTATAGCTGTCGCTTAGCTCGGGCACCAGCACGCCGATGGAATAGGTCTGCCGTTTGCGCAGCGATCGCGCATAAAAGCTGGGCCGGTAATCGAACTTTGTTGCCGCCGCCTTAACGCGGTCGCGAGTCTCCTGCGGAATCGCCCTCACTCCAGGGGCATCGTTGAGCACCAGCGAGATTGTGGCCGGAGACAGATCGAGGTACTCGCCCAGAATGCGCAAGCTTACCGGCTGCCCTGGCGTTGGCTGCGGCCGTTCTCTTACCCTTTTGGCCATGTGTTCCTTTTGTAACACGCCTAAGGCCGTTTAAGGTCTGCGCGGAGAAGTTGGTTAGCGGCAACCTCTGCCCGATCGGATTTGTTCTCGCGGCGCTCGAGGTGATCGTACCAGGTGAACTTGAGGATCGCCGACGTCACCAAAACGACCGCAAGTGTGATCGCGGCACGCCGGAGTTCCCAGATCACGACATACATAGGAAGAATGACGAGCGCAATCTGCCAAACTATACCAACCGCGACATTAAACATGTCGCGGGCAAAATCCCGGTTGCGCTGGAAGCCAGGATCTTCCGCAACGACCTTTCGGTAGATTGGGCCCCACAGGCCCCACGGCCGCACGCGCCGGTAGAAGTCTTTCAGCACCATTTCGTCTTCCGGCCGGGTCAGGAGCGTGCCGGCAAAACATCCGATCAGTGAGAGAACAAGAACCAGCGGGAAGACGATCGAGACATCCATATTGATGGAGTAAGCAGCCAGCAGGTGCTTTACCAGGCCGACTTTCGCGACGAGCGGCGGCAGGGCCAGCGCCGATACGATGCCGGTCACCATTCCCCAGAAGTACCCATAACCGTTAAAGCGCCACCAGTACCACTTCAGGACGTTAGAAGCGGTATATCCTCCCCAAAGCCCGGAGACGATCCATACTACGACAGAGTTCACAGAGGTGACGTTCCACCCGATGAGGACTCCGATGACCACAACCACAAACGAGCTGAGATAACTAAGGCGGACGTAGGTCCGGGGCGGAGCGTCGGGCCGGATGTAGCGCTTGTAGATGTCGTTGACGAAGTACGGCGGTGCGGCATTCACGGTGGCCGCAAAGTTGGCCATAAATGCGGCTAGCAAACCGGAGATCAAAAATCCGAGGAGCCCGACGGGCACGAAACGAGCCAGCGCATAAGGCAGCACTAGCTCGAAATCCATGTTGGTGCCCATGCCGCGGATGCTGTCGCTGAAGAACGCGGCAGCCAGCACCGCGAGCCCCGCGGTTAGAAAATAGCGCGGGAAGGTGAGCACGACATTCACCCAGGCGCTCATCATCGAGGCTTCGCGCGGGTTTTTGGACGAAAGCACGCGCTGCATGTCGTAGTTCGGCGCCGGCCCGGCTGCAGAGATCAGCACCCCTTTGAAAAACAACATCATGACAAAAAAGCCAAACAGCCCATAGCCGTCCTGGGCGATCTTATCGCTGCTCGCCGGGATCAGCGCCGACCAGTCGAGATTCAAATGCCAGCCGAAAAAGACATTGTCCCAACCAGCGGGTACGACGCGATGCAGCATCTGCGGCGCAACGCGGCGCATCGCGATGATGCCCACTGCGAAAGAGGCGACGGACAACACACAGAACTGCACCACTTCAGTAACGACCACACTGATCATTCCGCCCTTGATGACATAAATGGCGGTGATCATGATCAGGATGAGCGCGTACTGATTGGGGGTCAGGTGCCAGGGTAGAAACGTAGCCGCAAATTTCCCGATTCCTTTGAATCCATAGCTGAAGAACCCGATGATGCTGATGAAGGCATAGAGGACCACGATCAGATGGGACAATTGAGCGCCGCGGCCGGTGCCGAAACGTGTCTTGATCCACTCCGCGCCAGTCATCACCCGCGAGCGGCGCAGCCAGGCGGACAGGTAGACCATCAGGAAAACCTGGTTGAACGTCGGCCAGAGCCAGGGGATCCAAACGCTCTTGAGGCCGTAGATGAACATCCAATAGACAAGCAGCATGGTGCCGCTGATGTCGAACATGCCTGACGCATTCGAAAGGCCAAGCACATACCACGGCATCTTGTTGCCGCCGAGGAAGTATGCGGTCATATCGCGCGAGGCGTAGTGGGACACCCAGTAGCCTACAAAAACCGTACAGACCATGTACGCCAGAATGATGCCGATGTCTAAAGCGTGAAGCTGCATTGAGGCTCCCGAATCTGCTCGTCGATCGCTCTTGCCCGATTCCCTTTCGCGCGCAACCCGCCGCTGCTTGCGGAGTGCGGGCTCTTAAGATTCCTAGTGCAATTGCCCGGCCAACAGAAAGACCAACGTGGCCTGCCAGTTGATTGCGATTTCATTGCTGGCAAACGACGCCGTCTCGTCGGCGTAGTCCTTTGCCGGTGGCAGATTCTTTGGAAGAGCGGCCAGGATGGAATCCTGCCGCCCCGCGTTCGGACCACCGGAAAGCAATCCCGGCCAGGGGCCCGGTTGAACTCCATCGCCACTCGGCCGATGATGCGGATGTTGTACTGAGTTCTCCCCGACGTGCGTTACCCACGAGAGGGAGAACGTGTTTCGCCCCAGCAGATAGTGCAGATCGTCGCGCGCTGCATTCGCAAAGCCGGGATTCGGTGCAATGACATTGGCGATGAGCAAGTCCATTCCATACTGCGCGGCAATCCCGTTCGAACCCCAGACAAAGTCGGTGGCCTGCATGCTCATGTGGTAGGGACTTGCAGCAGTGCGCTGAACGATGGCACGCGCGGCGGTGATCATTCTTTCCCGGATCGCCGCTCGCGCCTTATGGTCGGCACCCTTGCGCCGTGAAAGCACATAGCCGCGCAGAGCCATGGGCGCCATCGTCTTCCAGTTCTCCGCGGGCGGCGAGTCGAGGCTGGGAAGATACGCACCGTAGTTGCTTAAGAAGAATTGATGGTAGACGGCCTCACCTGTCGTGCGCCAAAGTTCAACCGCAGCCCACAGACGCTCGTCCGAGCAGTTGGAATCCCCGTACTCACCGGTCGTCACGCCCGGCGGATTTTTGAACGTCACATTCGGATATTGCTCAGTCCAATTCCACGCCCGTCGCGCCGCGTCCAGCGCCCTCGCGGCAAACTGGCCGTCATACGGCTTATAGACTCGCGCAGCAATAGCCGCCACCGCGGCCAGATCTGCGGTTGCACAGGTGCTTTTGTAGGGTACCGAGCCGGTCCCGATCACTTCACTCGGCAGCGTGTCTTTGTCAGGTGCGATGAAACCGGGGAAGTGAACGCTCGTTTGCTTGTGCCAGGCGCCACCGTCGGAGTCCTGCATTTTGAGCATCCACTCCAGGTTCCAGCGGACTTCGTTGAGGATGTCGGGAGTGCCGTTGCCGGTTTCAGGAATCCTGAGCTGAATCGGCTTGAGCCGAGGCCCGTAGATCTCCCAGGCCCAAAGGAGCGTGCCCGTCGCGATGCCGGAGTTGACCATGTAGCGGCCGTAGTCGCCCGCATCATGCCACCCGCCGATGTTGTCGCGAGCCCCTGATGCTCCCGAGCTGGGATGAAACTCACCGTTCAAGTGACAAGCCGGGTGAGAGTAGCCGGCAAACTCCGGCCCCATATCGACAGCCGTGCCGCAGCGCTGTCCGTAAAAGCCGCGCATGGCCAGGTAGTAGGCGTGTTCAAAGACGTTTCTGCCGATGTTAAAAGTCCAGCTTTTCCCTACGCCGGGAACCTCAATGTAGTAGGTTCCGGCCTGCCGCAGTATGGAGAAATCCGCTGACTGAACGGTGTCGCCTGAGTGCGGGTCGGTCCCGGCTGGCCCGAGAACACCGCGAAAGACGACCTTCCCATCGCTCGAGCGCTTGATCTCAAAGGTTTTAGCCGCAACACCGACGAGTGCGATTTTGGGGCCGCCGGCTGGGTACCCAACCTGGTCCACCTCGATAGCCCGCGTAGGATTGTCGGCTGCGAGCGCCCAATTGGCAGGATAGAAAGCCAGGCAAATCACGCAAAAGCACCAAAGCCAGGGATGGCCTGCGCAGGAGCTTCCAGCGTTGCGAATCAATGAACGTACCATGTCTTTCTTTCGCTTGAGCTACCAGGTTCTTCCGGAAGGACGGATCAGTCTCTCACATCCGCGCGCGGCCCGGCAATGGATTCCTTTGCGCCACAACGCGCGGCGGCTGGAAAAACCTTGTTGCGCTTCCTCGACTTCGGCTATAATCGCGCTTCGCATTCAAGCGTATCAATTTGTCCCTGCAAAAACGTTTCAGCATGATTTCAGCCGGAACGGACTTTTCCTTCGGCCCGGGCCCAAAGAGGAATTGAAGATGAAGTTCGGGTATTTTGACGACCGCAGCCGCGAGTATGTAATCACGCAGCCCGATACGCCGCTTCCCTGGATCAACTACCTCGGTTGCCAGGAGTATTTCGGCATCATTTCCAACACCGCGGGGGGCTATTCTTTCTATCGCGACGCGCGACTCCGGCGGCTGACCCGCTACCGTTACAACAACGTTCCGCTCGATTGCGGCGGCCGCTATGTTTACTTGCGCGATGACGAGTCGGGCCGGTTCTGGTCGCCATCGTGGCAGCCGACCCGCCATGATGCCGAGGCGTATTCCTGCCGTCACGGCATGGGATACACGACGATCGGTTCGTCATTTACAGATATCGAGGCCCACACACGCTATTTCGTTCCGCTCGACGAGAACCTTGAGATCTGGCAATTGACGGTGACCAACCGCCGCGCGGAGCCTGCACGAATCTCCGTTTTCGCAAGCGTCGAATTTTGCTTGTGGGATGCCCAGGACGACGCCACCAACTTCCAGCGGAACTTCAACATCGGCGAAGTGGAGGTTGTTGACGGTGTCATCTATCACAAGACGGAGTATCGCGAGCGGCGCAACCATTTCGCGTACTTTGCGTGTTCCGAGCAAACTGCCGCCTTCGATACGGCCCGCGACGCCTTTCTGGGCCCGTATCGCGGATGGGATAACCCTGCCGCTGTCGCCGCCGGAAAACTGACCGGCTCCATCGCGCATGGCTGGGCGCCGATCGGCGCGCATCAGGTGAATCTCGACCTGGCCGCGGGAGAAACGAGGCAGATCGTTTTTGTTCTTGGATATCAGGAGAATCCCAGGGAGCAGAAGTTCGATCCGCCCGAGTCGCAGACCGTCAACAAGAAACTTGTCCGGCCTGTCATCGCGAAATACCTCAGCGCCGCCGAAGCCAATGCCGCGTTTGTCCGCCTTCGCGACCACTGGGACAGACTACTAGGCATTTTCCAGGTGAACACGCCCGACGTCCACACGAATCGCATGGTGAACATCTGGAACGCATATCAATGCATGGCCACGTTTAACTTGTCACGCTCGGCGTCTTCGTTCGAGTCGGGCATCGGGCGCGGGCTCGGTTTCCGCGACTCCAACCAGGACCTGCTCGGGTTTGTGCACATGGTTCCGGCGCGCGCACGTGAGCGCATTCTCGACCTGGCTTCCACGCAACTCGAGACCGGCGGCGCCTATCACCAATACCAGCCGCTTACCAAACGCGGCAATAACGATATCGGCGGCGGATTCAATGACGATCCACATTGGCTCATCCTCGGCGTGGCGGCCTATCTGAAGGAAACCGGCGACTGGAGCATCCTCAGCGAAATGGCGCCTTTCGACAACAAACCCGGCACCGAAGAGCCGCTTTACGAGCACCTGCATCGCAGCTTCCGCTACACGCTGGAGCGCCTGGGCCCGCACGGGCTGCCGCTCATCGGCCGCGCAGACTGGAACGACTGCCTCAACCTCAACTGCTTTTCCGACACACCGGGCAATTCTTTCCAGACCACGACCAACCAGGACGGCAAGGTGGCCGAGTCGGTCTTCATCGCGGGATTGTTCGTGCACGCATCGCGTGAGCTGGCCGCCATCGCCAGCCGCCATGGTCACGCGGACGACGCGAAGTGTTTCTTGACCGCGGCCGACAGAATGGAACAAACCATTAAGGCGCACGGATGGGACGGCGAATGGTTCCTGCGCGCCTACGACAGCTTTGGTCACAAAATCGGCTCAAAGGAGTGCGAAGAGGGCAGAATCTTCATCGAGTCGAACGGGTTCTGCGTGCTGGCAGGGATCGGCGTTGACGACGGCAGGGCAGGCAAAGCGATGGCCGCCGTTCGCGAGCACCTGGCCACCAGGCACGGCCTCGTCGTGCACCAACCGGCCTACACCAGGTACTACCTCCATCTTGGCGAAATCTCATCGTACCCTCCGGGCTACAAGGAGAACGCAGGCATCTTTTGTCACGTGAATCCATGGGTGATGATCGCCGAGACGCGGCTGGGCGACGGCGATAAGGCGTACGAATACTACCTCCGGATTAACCCCTCGGCGCGCGAGGAAATCAGTGAGGTGCACCGCTGCGAGCCCTACGTTTACGCTCAGATGATCGCGGGCAAGGACGCGCCGACTTTTGGCGAGGCCAAGAATTCATGGCTCACGGGCACAGCCGCGTGGAATTACTGCGCGATTTCCCAGTGGATTCTTGGTGTGCGGCCAACCTACGACGGCCTCGAGATTGCGCCCGTCATTCCCAGTGATTGGTCCGGCTTCACCGCAACGCGCATCTTTCGCGGGGTCGTCTACAAGATTGCCATTGAGCGAAAGGGCCCTGGAAATTGCATCAAATTGACCGTCGACGGTGCGCCATTGGAGGGCAATGTTGTGCGGCCTCCACAAGATGACCGCAAAGAGGTTTCGATCTCTGCTGTCTTAAGCTAGAGTAGGCGCCGGGCCTTCAGCTTCGCGAACAAAGGAGCCGTTTTTGTACGCCGCCAGCGAACACCGTTACGACACGATGGAGTACCGCAGGTGCGGGCGAAGCGGCATTCGCCTCCCGGCTATCTCTCTCGGCCTCTGGCACAACTTCGGAGGCGTCGACGACTTCGAGAATTCGCGCGCGATGGTGCGGCGCGCCTTTGATCTCGGTATCACGCACTTCGATCTTGCCAACAACTATGGGCCGCCGCCGGGCAGCGCGGAGAGCAACTTCGGCGAGATTCTGCGCCTCGATCTCAAGCCTTTTCGCGACGAGCTGATCGTCAGTTCAAAAGCCGGGTACGATATGTGGCCCGGCCCGTACGGCAACTGGGGATCGCGCAAGTATCTGCTGGCGAGCCTTGACCGGAGCCTGCAGCGCCTGGGCCTTGAGTACGTCGACATCTTCTATTCGCACCGCCCCGATCCAGAGACGCCAGTGGAAGAAACAATATCTGCGCTCGATCAGGCGGTGCGATCGGGCAAAGCTCTCTATGCGGGAATCTCCAACTACAATCCGACTCAGACTCAGGCAGCCGTGAAGATTCTGCGCCAGCTCGGCACGCCGTGCCTCATACATCAACCCAAGTACTCGATGTTTGAGCGAACCCCGGAGCACGGTCTGCTGGATGTGCTGGGCAGAGAGGGAGTGGGCGCGATCGCCTTTTGCCCGCTTGCGCAGGGCTTGCTCACGGATCGTTATCTCAAGGGCATTCCGGCGGATGCGCGCGCCGCAAAACCGCACGGATTCCTCAAGAGGCACGACATCGACGAAGCCCGGCTGGTTAAAGTGCGGGCGCTGAACGAGCTGGCCCGCCATCGCGGGCAATCGCTGGCGCAGATGGCCCTGGCATGGGTGCTGCGTGACGGCCGGATGACTTCAGCGCTCATCGGCGCCAGCCGCGTAGAACAGATCGAGCAGAACGTTGCGGCTCTAGCCAATCTTGCCTTCTCGGCCGAGGAACTCGCTCGTATCGACGCAATTCTGGGCAGCGTGGCCTGATCGGACGTTTTTGAGACCTGGTCCGCGCCCTGTCAAAAGCGGCTTCCGCACCCACCTTCGGGCATCGATTTTCGATTGGCGTCCCCGACGGGATTTGAACCCGTGTTATCGCCGTGAAAGCGGGTCTAGGGCCAAATTGCAGGTTTTGACTGGGTGGAGCAAGATTCGCCAATCGCCAATACTGGTGCGGGGATGGGGCGTTTTGGGGTGGTGCAGCGTTTGCCCCGATTTCTCCCAATTTGGAACCTGCTTAGTCACCACAGAGTCACCGGGTTTCAGGGCCGGAAAAGGCCAGTGGACCCCCTGTAGGCTTCCCCTGCGCGGTGGAATGCTTTTTGGGGCAGGGGGCATCCCCCCAGGCGCGCCACCCCGCCCGCGCGTCATAGGTCTGGCTCCGGCAATTTTCGCTAAAAACGCTTGCATTTGGCGGCTGCTATCCTGCGGACTTTCTTGCGCAATGGCTCTGAAGCTGATCTGCGCACTTTTCAAGGATAGAATGCGGATATTTGCGATGCGGTCCGGTTGCGGCGCTTGGGTCTTTTGCCAAGGAGAAATTCCAAAAAAGCTCGGCTGGAGGTAGCTGAACTCATTCGGCAGCGGGATCGGGGCGCCGGGGGCTAGGCCGCCGGGTGCCGTATGCGGAACAGACGCTTCCGTCATTGTGGCTTCGCCTGATGATCCTCAAATCACTGTCGCGCCCGTTCCTGTTCGCGGGATAGATCAGCAGGCGTCAGGTGTGACGCGGCTTCGTCTCGGAGTTCCGTCCCAGCCCAACCCATCCAAGCCTGTCATTGTCTGCGCTCACGCGCGCCCGCGCGAAATTGTCCCGCAATTCCCGAAACGCCCTACGGAACCGCTCACGCGGGCAAACCGGCGAATGCGCTATCGAGTGCCTTCCCCACTTCGGTTGGCCTCCGGCAAATCACGTACTCCCAGTGACCGAATTGCCCGCTCGCGTTGACGGCATTCACCCATCGGTGGGCCGCATCTGCCTTCACTTGTTCTTTGGGGTCGTATCCCTTGGTCTCCAGGATCACGTACCTCTCGGCGTCACCTTTTAGGCGAATGATGAAGTCCGGGATGTAGTCGTGTATCTGGCCATTGTCCAGATACGGAACTGCGAAGCCCAGGCCCGCGTTCTTTACAAAACTCTTCACCGCGCGGTGCGTGTCGATGAAGTAGGCCGCCGATTGCTCCCACTTTTGCGTGTCCGCCACAACGTAGTTCAAATGGCTGTTGACTACCTCCCGCACATCGCGTGAGGTCCAAAAGTCCACATCCTCTGTGCTGCCCGGCGCACGGTTGGCTTCAAAGCGTGGCACTTCAGGAGCCTCGCCGTGTGACGTGTCGGGGCGAATCGCCTGCATCAGACGTTCAATCACCCATCCCCAATACGGAGACAGGAAGGCGTCTTTCTTGTCGGCTGGCGGGTCCGCAAACACCTTTTTATCGACGTACCGCTGTGCAATCGCCACAAGCTGGGGAAACAACACATGCGCCGGAATTGTGCAGCTACCCTGTGCCAGATAATCCCGCGTCAGAGTCGATGCCAAGTCAAACACCAATTCCTGGATGCGGTGCTTCTCTCGGAACTGCTCAAGGGTGACGCGGTCAATCTTGCCCGGCCCGTGGAGCGTCATCCGGCCACGGTTGTTTAGGTTCAGGCCCGCAACCTCCACTTCGGGCGGAATTCGTGTGGGGTCAATCGTGAGCGGCGGAACGCTCGCCCAATCCACGGTCACCCGGTTGCGAATCGCCTGTGTGTAACCCTCCACACGGGGGAAGCGAATTTCCAAATGCTCCCGTTCAGGGACGGCGTGAACGTGGTTGCGCTTAGGCTGGGGCGGCGGCGGCCCACCAGCGTTTGCCTTGAAAGGGATCACCTCGAACGGGACGCCAAACACCTTTGCGACTTCTTCTTTGAAGCGGCCTGTCGTTTCGTCCAGGTCGTAGCTTGCCCGGCGCAACCCGCGCCCCACCACCTGCTCGCAGAGCAGTTGCGACATGAACGGTCTCAACCCGACAATATCGGTCACGGTGTTGCAGTCCCAACCTTCGGTCAACATGCCCACGCTCACAATGCAGCGAATATCCCGGCCCGGCGGGTGGAAGGGACGTTCCAACTTCCTCGCCAGCTCCTCAAACCCCTCGGGATAGATTGGACGCCCCTGCGTATCCGGCGGCCATTGAAGCTTGCCCACTGTGTCGAGCGTGAGCCGCATCCAACGGGATTCATCGCTCTTGGCAGAGCCGGTATCCGTCTCGTGTACTACCTTTGAATCGACGCGGATAGTGAAAACCTGTTCTTCTTTATTGCGGAAGCCGGGCATGTTTGCGGGCGGAATCCCGGCTGGTGCCTTCCCTTCTCCAATCCACTCGTACAGTACCTTGGCGATTTTCGTGTTCTTGCAGACCAGAATGAACACCGGCGGGCGCGGATCGGTCCCAGCAGTCACCCATTCACCCCGCATCTGCTCCCACTCTGCCGCCAGCATCGCAATTGGATGATTGGCGTATTTCAGCACGGCCTCAGGCTTCGGGCTAGCCCGCTGGCCGCCACGCTCGGCGGGTGTCATCTGCGTTTCCAGCATCCACTTCCAAATGTTCGAGTAGCCCGGTATCTCGGCTCCGGTTGAATCCCGCACGGCGAGCTGGGGGATCTTCACCAGTCCCGACTCAATAGCGTCAATCAGGCCGAAGTCGCACACAACCCACGGAAAGGGCTTGTTTGTCTCCTGGCCCACGCGTCCAAGAAAGTATGGGGTGGCAGACAAGTCCAGGCAGAAATTGATTCCGCGAAGCTTTTGAACACGGTCCAATCCTTCCACCCAAACCGTCGCCTCTTTGAAGAATTCCTCTTCCTCTTCCTCCTCTTCTTCGTCCTCGTCCCCGTTCCCCGCATCGCGGTTGATTCTGTACGCATGGTGGGCTTCGTCATTCATTACCAGAATGTTTTGCTTTCCGCCGATCTCACGGCCCAGTACACGATTGATAAGCGAAGTATCGCTCTCGACGTACTTCACAGATTCGATCAGGACGCGCTTCAATTCCCCGTGATCGTCTCGCTCTTCTTTCAGCACTTTGAGCAAGCGGGCGGAAACCTGTCGCTCGAATTCCTTCAACGCCAGATACCGTTTGCCGCGAGCGGTTGTTGTCTTTGGGCCAATCTGAATCCATTCGCGTATCGGCGTCGCCACTCCGGCCTTGATGACCTTGGCGCTCACCCCGCCCTGCTGCATCACTTGCGGCTCAAACACGTGCCAGTTCGTCACTATCACCTTGCCTTGGCGAAGCAACGGCATTAGGTCCGGCGGCACAAGGTCTCGGGTCCGGTAAAGACTGCTTTCCCCCAGTTTGGGGTCCAGTTCGGCCAAGCGGTTGCGAATAGTCACGTTCGGACAAACCACCAGCACTACATCGGAGTAGATTGCGTTGCTGCGGTCGTTCACCTTGTTCAGAATGCTCCAGGCCGCCAGCATCGCCATCACGGTAGTTTTGCCGCCTCCTGTGGCCATCTTGCAGGCATAGCGCAGAAAACCCACGTAGCCCAGTGCCTTGCGTTCGTCGCTCGGCTCTTCCCGTGGAACGTGGATGCCCTGCAAGTAATCCGCGCGGGCTTCGTTCAGAAAGATGATCGTCTCAGCCGCTTCCAGTTGCGCGTAGAACAGCCGCTTGCGCTCGTCTCGCCCGTCGCGCTTCCACCAGTGCAACAGGTCCAGCGTAGTGCGCGTAACGCCGTTATAGCCCTCTTCGCGCCACTTGCTCACGCGCTCGCGTATCAGCGTCACGAGAGCGAGTTCGTAGCCGCCGATGTAGCTATCTGACTTCTTGAGGATTCCGCTTGCCAGCGACCATTCGTCGCGCTGGTCACGCGGCGGGAACACGATGGAAGGCCGTCGCCCACTGGTGCGTTGCGGTTGCTCACCTTCCTTGATGAACCAGTATTCCAGGGGCTCGGCAAAGGGCGAGTTGAGAATCGGCTGTTCGACTTCGTACAGTTCGTGGGCCATCGGTCATACCGCCTCGTCCGCGTTCTTAGTCACAATCAACTCATTACCCCTATCGTCAATCACCTCAACTGCAATCTGCTTTTGGTCTCCCAGTTCAAATGGCGCGCTGGTGTCACCGGCAAGATGTTCCCAAACCGTTTCCTCGTATTCACGCTTGAGGGCCTTCTTTAGACTGTCCCATGCGCTAGTGCGCGGGAAGAAGGCTTGCGAAACGTGGAAGCAGCGCCCGTTGTAATTCGCATCAAGGAACCAGGCAGGAACGTCATTGCCAGAGCGGTGCTCAGTCTCCATCGTGGAAGGGTCGAACACGTCAAGGCCCAACAGCTTTACCTCATACTGCGGGCTGCCGTCTTTGCCACTCGTCTTGAGCTTCCTCAGCTTGATTTCAGGCATTCCGCACACACTGAAAATCTGACTGGAGCGCATGTTCTTCAACAGGTCGCCCATCATTAGGTCGTGCGTGGCTTGAACGTAGGTGGTTGGAATGCCGCCCATCTCTGCATTCTTCTCAATCAGCCTTCGCGCGTGCGGGTCAATCTGGAAACCAATCACGTACAGATGCGAATAGCCCTTCAAGTGGGCTTCCCGTGCGGCCTCATCCACAAGCCGTTGACTCACAGCAGCATTCTCAGGACCAAAGACAAAGGCCACTGGCTTTTGCGAGAGCGCCAAGGCCGAGCCGCTTTTTTCGGCAGCCTCTTGGAAGGCATCTTCAATGGTGGCACTCTGGCCGGGCGCGGTGGCGTCCACAACGGCTTCTGCATTCAACGAAAGCGACTTGGCGGGCGGGCGAACGTTTCTAAGCGTGATGGTCTTATTGCCCTCAACCCGAATGACTGGCGAACGGCGAAGCACTTCCACCATGCGCTCCGCATAGGTTGTGCCATCGTCAAGCGATGTCTCTGAGTGTCCCTGCTCTGCTGAATCAATCGCCGTGGGGATCGTGGCCTCTACGCAAAACGGGCCGGTAACGCGTGTGATTGATGGGACCGTGTCGGGACGGTCAACCAAGACCTCTAACGCTATTGGTTCATCGTTTGCGAGAGACTTGGGAGTGATTCGCGGAACAAGCCCTCCAATCTCTTCCGCACGCTTGTTTTGCTCGCGGCTATATTTGAATCCGCTCGCTGGACCCCGCTTCTCGTCTTCCAAGGCATACCATCGGAAGGTAGACGTTAGTAGCAGTTGTCGAGCCAGTGCCAGAGGCACCCGGCTCGTATCAATCGTTATCCAACGTCTGCCCCACTGCTCTGCAACATGGGCAGTGGTTCCACTCCCGCAAGTTGGGTCAATCACGAGATCGCCGGGGTCTGTTGTCATCAAGAGACAGCGTTGGATGAATTTGTCGGCGGTTTGAACAACGTACAGCCTTGATTCTGCTGCGGGCTGATCGTTCCATGAGTTGTCAAACTTGGTGTAAGGAAAGTCATTCAGATATTGCTTGAAGTAAGGCGCTTCCCCGAGTAAGAAGAGCCGCTTCTTTGCCTTGAGCGTTTCGATGCCCTCTGGGGTTGTGATCCAGCTTTTCCCACCGTAGGGGCGGCATTTGTGTCCGTCCAAATCAAATGTGAATGTGCAGCTTTCCGTATATCCAGAAGACGTGAGTTTTGACCGCCTGAACAGTCCCTCATAGCTTGTAAGAGACAAAAACTCCTCATCGGATATTCTCCTGTATCCGAACTTGGCGCTCGGGTCATCAACAAACCGCCATTCAGGGTCGTCTGCGATTTCACGTTTCTTGAATATCGGCCGAAATTTGACCCTCTCTGCATCTCTGGCATACCAGATGATGTAGTCATATGATTTTGCGAGGCCCTTCGCGCCAAGTGCGCTGGTCGCTTTGAAGTTAATAATCGCTTGAAAATTCTCCGGTCCAAAAACCTCGTCCAACAAAGCGCGAACATAATGGACATTTACCTCGCCAATTTGAACGAAGACGCTGCCACTCGGATGAAGAAGGTCTCGGCTCAAGAGAAGCCTGTCGCGCAGGTAGGTTAGATAGGAATGCAGCCCTAGCTCCCAAGTATCTCGATACGCCTGCACCATCTCAGGCTCGCGGGTCATATCATCGTCATCGCCATGCGCTACCTTCCGGTTCCGAACGAATGGCTGGAAGTTCGACCCAAAGCTCACCCCATACGGAGGGTCCATATAAATCATCTGCACCTGTCCGCCGAGTGATTCATAGCGAAGCAGCGAGTTCATCACCACCAGCGAGTCGCCTAGGATCATGCGGTTTACCCACTGGTCCGGGTATTCGTAGGCCCGCATTGCCTGCTCGAAAATGGGGTGGTCGGGGTCTCCGAACAAATCAAAAAGCGATTCCTGCTTATCGATCTTGTGCCCCTTTAATGTCTCGATAATGGCCTTGGTGGAGAGGCGCTCGTGGATGAAGAGTGGCACGGTTGGCACATCGAAGGAAATCCGCTCGGCTTTGCCCGCCCAGTTCAGGAACGGCTTCTCAATTGCCGCCAATTGCTGAATCGAATCCTGCAACCCCAAAACCGTTGCGGCCACTTGGCCGTCAGCCGATTTGAATTCCTGCGGCGCGGGGAAGGTGTGCGGGGCCGGGAGCGCAGCCGCTTCCCGAATACGGGCCAGAAGCCATTCCCCCAACGCGCGGGCCGGATTCTGCCCGTCAAACTCCATCGCTGGCGACAGGGACGAATCGTATCGGTACTTCTGCGCCGGGAGCTTCTTGGTAAACCGCGCCTGAGTCCCGATCTCAGGCCGCATCGGGCTTTCTGCCTCGGGGTGTTTGTATGGCTTTGCTTCGCCCTTTTTGCCCTGCCGTGTGTCGCGCTTTCCGTTCGCCATGAATAGCCCCCAACCTCTGGTCGATGGCCCTGGCAAATGTCCAAGAGACAGCTTCCTGCAGCGGCCATCGACTCCGAACATCCGCTGGAAGGTGTGAGAGAAAGGGATAAGGAACTACGCAGCGAATTCTAGCACCAGCGATACCTCAGACCTATTCGTTCAGCTAAATCCGTCCGAGCCTGTCTCAATCAAGGTTCGCGCGCCCGCGCGTATTGCTCTGCAAATGGGCGTTTTCCCCTCTTTTTGGGGGTGAAATAATTGCTCAGATCATCGCGCCCGCGTACTGTTCAGGAACGCCTTTTTTATAGGCTGCCGCACAATCGCCGCTAAATTCTTTTGCAATCAATGCGGGTTGTCATGTGCTGCAACACCACGCTCACGCGCGCGCGTACTGCTTACACTGCCTGTTTCTCCGTCACTCTCTAATTACGCCTGAATTATCGGCACCCCTTTTGATCGGATGCCGCAAATTGCCGCTCACACGCGCGCGCTTTGTTGCAAGAATCGGCTCACAGCTTGGCATGTTCGGCACACGGATCACCGCACTGCAAAAGGAACCAAGCCCACGCTCGCGCGCGCGCACGTTAGGACTGTCAAAATTCCCTGGCTCGTTCCTCTCGGGTTTGTGTTGCACTGGCCTCGCGCGCGTATGGCGGAAATGAATTTGCTTTTTATGGGCGACCGCAGAATCCGGTCTGTTCTTGGTCAACGGATGGCAGCTTTTGTTCCCTCGCAGCCCAAGTTTCCCTGAGCTGCGAGAGCTTTCCGGGTTCGCTGGCGAGCGCACGACCGGAAACCTGTCGATGCCTGAGGCGGAGGCGTCCAGACCCCCGCCCCTTGTGGTTTGAGTTTTTGGGTTGCTCTACCACTCGCCCGGCAACAGGCGAAACCTGAAAAACTCTTGCCGCTGTTTTTCTCGCTGTTCTCAGCGGATGCCTTCTTGATTGGTTGATTAGCTGATTGGGTGATTCTCTGATTCCATGATTCCTGATTGAATGATTGAAGGATTAGAGGATTAAGAGATTGGGGGCGCTCGATCTTCGCTTTCATGGCCGCTCTATTCTCAGAATTTCGGTCACGCGGCTGTAAATCAGCGCATCCGGCTTGGCCGTGTCCTTCCCATCCTTCGCACAGTCGGCCACGCGCACTAAATACACCAGCGCCGGGTCTGTGAGGGCTTCCAGGGCCATTTGCTGACCCTTCCTGGGCGTTTCCCCGTTCGCTAGGGACCAAGCCGCATAGAAACGCGACCGGCGGCCTATATGCGGACCTGCTGCGTTGCTGCCCATGTTGTAGAACGCGGATACAAGAGTTCCGTCCGTCAGCAGGGAGAACTCCAGCCGGAGACTCCAGCGCCGGTACGCCCGGCACCACTCCGGGCCTTGCCAGCCGATGCAAACGGCCTGATAGTCGCCCGGAGAGACACGCGGAAGGTCTACGCCCTGCCACGTCACACTGAGGCTGGGCTTTGTTTCGCTCGCCATGATTGCGCCCCGTTCTCACTCAGTTTTGTTCCACTCGCGGGCGCGTGTTTTCGGCAATCACCCTGCGAACCTCAGAAATCGGGACAAACAGTCTCCGGCCAATTTTCACTGAGGCAACCGCACCCGAATAACAATCGCGCCGCCAGCTCCACCGGCTCCGGCCCGTCATCGCTTCCACGTCCGTCATGCCCAGCAATTCCGGCTGAATCTTCCGATCCACTTTGCTCTGCATCGCCTGTCATCCCTCTCTGGTACCCCTTCGGGGCAGCCCATACAAACAATTTGCCACCAGTACCAATTATTGTGTTGCACAATTTGCATCAATGTGTGATACTTATGCGTAACAAGTAATGGATTCGAGGGCCGTCAAATGCGGATCGTTAGCGACAGCGAAACACCACAAGCGGTTGTGAGAACAGCCATAATCCTGAACGGCCCGCCCCCTCCAGGGAAGCTCTATTCACTTCCGGTGGGTAGGTTTGGATTGACCAGCCTGAACACGGTTGAATCGACGAACACGTTTCGTGGCTATTTGGAAGAGCTTGTAAGGGAGTGGATGCGCTGCGGGAAGAAGATCATGCCCACTGACTCAAACGTGTGGGCAATAGGCAGGGGAGGACCCCACCGCTATTCGGATAAGACCGAATGGACGTTGTATTTGGTTCCCGAAGGGCTAGGGTTTCGGAAACCCGAGTCGCTAAAGCCGGTCGATAAATCCGACCCCGCATTCAGTTCATGGCTCTGGAAAGTCTATTGGGATTACCTCTCGCGGGTTCAACCCTCCATCTGGTTCGACAGCTATGGAGAGGTGTCATTCCAATACTCGACTTCCGCTTTCGAAGACCCCGGTAAGCCAACCGCATTGCCTCCATTTCTAGATGCCGAAAGCGCAAAAAGTCCAATTTGGCGGGAAGCCGTCTTGTGGTTCATTCTCCTGCTGAATTCAGGGCACGCACAGCTCCTAGATCGTTGCAGGTTTTGCGGCAACTACTTTGTGCGGCGACGCGAAATGAAGAAGGGCCAATCGTACAAGCGGGGCGGTCCAAGTTGCGCCAATTGCAAAGGTGAAGGTTCCAAGGCTCGTACAACTGCAATTCGAGCGAATGCCAAGAATCGCATGTTGGAAGTCGCTGCGAAGGCTTGGGCAGCGTGGAAAAAGACTCATATAGCGCCGAACAGAATTTCTGCGGTCGCGGAGCGTGTTAACGCCGAATGCCTGGATGAGATTCTTGTCACCACAAGGAAACATCGGATTGAATCCCTATGGGTCAAGCGCAATGAAGCAAAGATACTCGAACACGTGGAACGAAATGCACTAAGGAAGGGAGCAAAGCGAAATGCCAAAGGCTAAGGAACGCGATGGAGTGTACTACCGTAAGGATCGGGGAATTTGGAGCGTTTCCTACATTGATGCATCTGGGCAGCGCGTCCGGCAAAAGGTAGAAGCGCATACGCGCCAGCAAGCTATTGACGCTTTGCGTCGCATCAAGACGAAAGAAGAACTGGCGCGCACGCTCGGAGTCCGGCCCGCCAGCGAAATCACATTAGAGGCTCTTTTTGAGCGTTACAAGAGGCACCAGAAAGCCCGGATTCGCCCCACCACCTTTGCGCGGCTCGGCGGCATCCTGGACACGCTCAAGGCTCATTTACCGGAGTTGGCAAAAGCAATCACCAAGCGTACGGTGGCCGAATATATCGAAGCGCGCGCGGTGGATGTGAAGCCCGGCACAGTCGCGAAGGAAATGTCTGTTCTTAAGCATTGCCTCAAGCTGGCCGTGGAGTGGGGCGAGTTGAATCAGAATCCGGCGGCTGGTGCGCGGCTCCCACAACTCTCGCCCGGAAAGACGCGCTTTCTCACTCCGGGCGAATTGAAAGCCGCTCTTGAATCGGCTCCCGAATGGTTGCGCGCGCCTATGGCCTTCGCTGCCTGTACTGGGGTCCGACGCGGGGAGCTGCTCTCGCTCCGTTGGATGGACGTAGACATGGACAACCGGCGGCTTTATCTGCGAGAAACCAAGAATGGGGCCTTGCGCGTCCTACCGATCCCGGAGTTTGCGCTTACCGTGCTACGTTCTCTGTCGGGTGGCGCGGATAGCGATACCGTCTTTGCCGGAGTGAACCCCGCCCATCTCTCTGTCTATACCAAGCGCGTTTTCAAGCGGCTCGGCATCCCAGACGCCAGTTTTCACACCTTGCGTCACACGGCGGCGAGTTGGCTGGTAATGAAAGGTGTAGACCTGTACGTAGTGGGCCAAATACTAGGCCACAAGACCCCGCGCATGACGCAACGCTACGCGCATCTTTCGCCCGACTATATGGCTGGAGCGGTGGGTCGATTGGACAGAATGATGATGGGAATGCTCGCAGCAAAGAATGCTGAGGCAAGCGAGGCCGTTCAGATTCGTAAGCAGGAGTAGAATCAATCGTATTCAATGCGTGCGAATGCGGGTATAGAGACCTTCACAGTTCGCAATGAGCGGGACCAATAACAAGAGGTCATAATGTCGGCAAGCGCAGCGGGAAGTCTGCAAATGTACAACGTTTATTGCGATGAGAGCTGCCATTTGGAACATGACGGCCTAGGAGTGATGGTTCTTGGAGCGGTGTGGTGCTCCTCCCTTCATGCCGCTGGCCATGCTCGCAATATTCGTGCGCTGAAGGCGAAACACCGTTTGCCTCCGAATTTTGAGATCAAGTGGACGAAGGTTTCGGAATCCAAAGTGGACTTCTATTTGGACATTCTGGAGCATTTTTTTGGAGAGCCTGATCTTCACTTCCGTGGATTGTTAATACCAGATAAGAATATGCTCCAACACGAGAAATTCGAACAGACGCATGACACTTGGTACTACAAGATGTACTTTGAAATGCTCAAACTAATCATCTCCCCTAATGCAAAATTTCGTGTGTACGTCGATATAAAGGACACTTGGGGTGGCCAGAAGACTTCACATTTGCATGACGTGATCTGCAACAGCATGTACGATTTTTCTCGCGAGATTCTTGAGCGGGTACAAATAATGCGCTCGGAAGAATCGGAACTCATGCAACTTGCTGATCTGTTAATCGGGGCCGTTGGTTATTCCGCGCGAGAATTGAATGGGAACAGAGGCAAGTTGCGGTTGGTTGAATTCATTCGTGGCCAAACGGGGTATAGTCTCAAGCGCAGCACACTCTACCGAGAAGAAAAGTTCAACCTATTGCGGTGGGCACCCTGGGAGATGCGGTAATGCCTTTGCCGAACTGGCTCCCAGAGCTGTTTGAAGTCAATCCGTGGACTGATGCAACTTTCGGTCGACTGTATGAAATCTTTGTTCGCGACTTTAAGGGTGTGAATTTGAGGCTTGATGGCGTACCGGTCCGCTATTTTGCGGACCTAGATACAGACGGGAAGGAGCTTATCTTTTGGTATCTCGTATCAAAAGAAGACGCGTCAGAAGGTGATCGTCTCCCGGACTTTTCGCGCTGCGCTCGCCTACCTTGGGTTGCTGCCGTTATTTCAAATTCCAACCAGCCAGAAGTTACAAAATGGGATTTCAGAGAAGCCAAGGGATACGTGAACACCTACTTTTGGCTAAAGGAATTCGATTTTGTAGTAATACTACGGAAGTTCAAGAACGGCTCTTGTCGGCTCATCACCGCTTTCTGCGTCGAGGGGAACGGCACAAAGAGGACATTGGAAAGCAAATTCCAACGCAGAGAGAAGCCAGCCGACGAGACACCGGTGTAGCCCCGAAAATAATAGGGGCCGACGAGAATCGCCAGCCCAATTCCTTCCACGCATGGTGGATGAACACCTTTATGATGCTTCTACGCGCAAAAAGTTGCAAGCGTGAAGTCTTATTGAATCCATGAAATCATTCCAATCGTACCATGCCGAGTACCGTATCGGCCGATTTTTCCAATCTTGACTTCGAATCTGCGGGGTGGGGCTGTTTCGCGACTTCGGCTGGGCATACGCAGAATGGAGTCATATTCTGGCTGCTTAGTCACCACAGAGTCACCGGCGACTAAGGCCAGAAGACACCTCCGCGCTTATCTCTTTTTGTTTGTTGGCGTCCCCGACGGGATTTGAACCCGTGTTATCGCCGTGAAAGGGCGGTGTCCTAGGCCGGGCTAGACGACGGGGACGAGTAGGAGAGCAAAGCGCAGAGGTGAGATTGGCCGCGGGTGCCCCTAGAGAAGAGGCTATCAACTCGGCAAATGCGTGTCAAAAGAAACGATGGAACGAAATAGAGCTTTGAAGCATCCAAAGGGCGTGGCCGCGTGGAACGATGAAGTGACTGCCGGGAGTCGCGCGCGCCGGAACCAGAAGCGTCACCATCACGTAGTGAACTTGTGCGCTATTCTCGATGAAGATTCACATCGAAGTGAGCGCTTGCATTGGACGGCGCCACGCTGTTTTTTTGTGACAATTACCCAAATCCGCGTAACGCATGATCGAGGCGAAAACCGCAACGAATCACCGCGGAAACGCTCCGGGGCGTGCCCGCCCCAATCGCCCAACGCAGAGCGCGGCGGTCACGTTAGCCAAAGGAAGAATCGAGTGACCCAAAGCAGATTGAAGCGCATTTATACGATCGGTTGCCTGATCCTGACTGGAATGGCGGCATGCGGTTGCCAGAAGAAGCAAGCGACAGCCGGACCCCAGATGCAGGCACTGCCGGTGCAGACGGTGACCGTTTCAATGGCGCCCGTTGCGCAAGGCAGCGAATATGTAGCCACGATCAAGTCGCGCCGGTCAACCGCCCTGCTGCCGCAGGTAAGCGGGCAGCTTACGGAAATTCGCGTCCACTCCGGCGACCAGGTAAGCGCCGGCCAGCTGCTGATGGAGATCGACGCGCGCCAGCAACGCGCAACGGTGGACTCGCTGCGCGCAACCGAACGGCAAAAGAAAGCGCTTGACGACTACGACACAGTGGAGGTGGACCGCCAGCGCAAGTTATTCGAGGCGGGCGTGACCAGCCGCGATGCGTACGAGCAGGCGCAACAGGCGTTTCAAAACGCCAAAGCGGACTACCAGTCGGCAGTGGAGGCGCGCAAGGCAGGGGAACAACTGCTGAGCTACTACACCATCCGCGCGCCGTTCGCGGGCGTGGTGGGCGACATCCCGGTGCACGTCGGCGATTATGTGTCACAGAATCAATCGCCGGCCACTGTCCTCACCACGATCGACGAAAACAATCATCTCGAGGCGTATATCTATATCCCCACGGAGCGCGTCGCCGAGGTGCGAGCAGGTCTGCCGGTAGATCTGACAGACAACAACGGTAAGCTGCTGGAGAAGACGCGGATCGAATTCGTTTCGGCTGAAGTGGACAGTACTCTTCAGGGAATTCTGGTGAAGGCTCCGGTGCAAGCGAAGCCCGAGATGCTTCGCAACGCGCAGTTGGTGAAGGCCAAAGTCGTCTGGAGCACCAAGCCGATGGCAGTTGTTCCGGTGCTTGCGGTGACGCGGCAGGGCGAGCAGAGTTTTGTGTTCGTGGTGCTGAAGCAAAATGGAATGGCGGTGGCGCACCGGACTCCGGTCGTGCTCGGCGACACCGTGGGGAACAACTACTCCATCGTTTCGGGACTCAATGCGGGCGACAATGTGATTGTTTCGGGAACGCAGTTCCTGGTTGATGGCATGCCAGTGATGCCGATGGGAGGACCACCGCAAGCGCCACCCTCGCATGGACAAGGGAGTGGACCTCAAGGCAAGGCACAAGGAGCGCAGGCCGAGAATGGTGGAGCGCCGCGCAGTGCGGCCTACCATCCTCATCGCAAGAAGAATCATAGGGCTCGGGCAAAGAAGAGCAAACACACGCAGCCCGCGACGGTTTCGTAGGAAAGAGGGCCCAACGTGTTTGTCGATTTCTTCATTCATCGCCCGGTCTTCGCCACGGTTTGCGCCCTGCTCATCATTCTTGCGGGCGCAATCTGCATTCCCAATCTTCCTGTGGCCATGTATCCCACGCTGGCGCCGCCCGTCGTTTCGGTGACGGCAAACTATGTGGGCGCCGATGCGGAAACCGTCGAGAAAGCCGTTACCATCCCGCTCGAAGAGGCCATCAACGGTGTGGAGGGGATGCGCTACATCAGCTCATCGAGCACGAACAGCGGCAGCTGCGAGATCGACATCACGTTCCAGACCGGCTATAACCTCGACATCGCGGCCGTGGACGTGCAGAACCGCGTCGCAGGAGTAGAGGGCCGCCTGCCCGGCGAAGTGGTTTCCACCGGCATCAATGTCCTGAAGTCAAATTTCAACTTCGTCTTCGGCGCGGGATTTTTTACGCGCGACGGGCGCTACTCAAGCGAATTCATCTCGAACTACCTGGACATCTACGTCATCGACGCGCTCAAGCGCGTTCCGGGCGTGGGCGATGTGGTCAACTTCAGCGCACGCAAGTACGCCATGCGCGTGTGGCTCGATCCCGTGCGTCTGGCCTCCCGCGGCCTCACCGCAGGCGACGTAGTGAGCGCGCTTGAGGAGCAGAACGTCGAGGTTCCAGCGGGACAGCTCGGGCAGCCGCCAGCCGACCCGAAACAGGCTTACCAGATTCCTGTTCGTGTTGTCGGGCGGCTCACCGACCCGGAAGAGTTCGACAACATCATTGTCAAATACTCGCCCAACGGCCTGGTGCAGCTGAAGGACGTGGGCCACGCGGAGGTGGGCGCCGAAAGTTATGGCACCGCCCTCAAGTACCAGGGCCATGACGCGATGGGCATTGGCGTGGAGCAATTGTCGAACGCCAACTCCCTCGAAGTGGATCGCAGCGCCAAAGCCGCGCTCGCACAGCTCTCAAAGAACTTCCCGCCCGGCCTCGAATACGCAATTGCTTTCGACTCCACCACGGCGGTCGGCGAATCAATTCGCGAGGTGCTCGTCACGCTGGCCGTGGCCATTGTGATTGTCATTACGGTCATCTTTCTTTTTCTGCTCGACTGGCGCGCCACCATTATTCCGGCTGTCACCATTCCCGTCTCTCTCATTGGCACCTTCGCGTTTATCCGGATCTTTAATTTCTCCATCAATTCGCTCACGCTCTTCGGCATCACGCTGGCCACCGGCCTGGTGGTCGATGACGCGATCGTGGTGATCGAAAATGTTCAGCGCCACATTCACATGGAGCACTCCAGGGCGCGGGAGGCGACTTCGCGCGCCATGAGCGAGGTGACCAGCGCGGTCATTGCCACGTCGCTGGTGCTGGTCGCCGTGTTCGTGCCTGTTTCGTTCTTCCCCGGCACCACCGGAATTCTCTACCGGCAGTTTTCGCTCACTATTGCGTTCTCGATCGCTATCTCGGCCTTCAATGCGCTCACCCTGTCGCCTGCGTTGTCGGCAATGTTCCTGCGGGGCGAAGATGCCCGCCCGCGCCAATTGGATTTTCTTCATATCCGGCTCGTCTCGCGTGCTTTTGCCGCGTTTATTCACGGTGCTGATGCTTTCATCGATTGGCTGGCCAGCACGTATGCGCGCATCATTCACGTTGCGCTGCAACTGCGCTTTCTGCTCCTGCTGTTGTTTTTTGCCGGTCTGGCCGCAACTGTCTGGATTTATCGCGTGGTTCCCACCGGCTTCATCCCTCAGGAAGACGAGGGTTACTTCATGGTGATCGTTCAGGCTCCACCGGGGTCGTCGCTCGCTTACACAACAAACCTTGCTGACGAGGGTGCTGCCATCATCGCGCAGAATCCCCACGTGGGCGGATTGTTTTCCATCATTGGCTTCAGCATCGCCGGCAGCGCATCGAACGCCGGCATGATGTTTGTGAACTCAAACACAACAAACGAGCACGGCGGAAAGGCATACTCGACCGCCGACATCATCAAGGATGTCTCGCCCAAACTGCAAATGCTGATGTTTGCCCCCAATGGGGGTCTCGTCGAGGCGGTTATGCCCCCTGCCGTAGAGGGCGTGGGAGCATTCGGCGGGTTCCAGTTCATGCTGCAGGATCGGGGCGGCAACACGCTGAGCGACCTGGACCGCGCGGCGCATCAGATTGTGAACACAGGCAGCACGCATAAGGATCTCACCGACCTGTTCACTACTTTTTCCGCCAACGACCCGCAGGAACTGGTGACGGTCGATCGCGAGAAGGCCAAGGCAATGGGTGTTTCGATCACTCAGATCGCGAGCACCCTCAACGTCCTCATGGGCTCGGAGTACGTAAACGACTTCGACTACAACAACCGCACGTATCGCGTCTACGTGCAGGCCGATGAGCCCTTCCGCATGAATGTGAGCGACCTGCACAGCTACTATGTGCGTTCCGATTCCGGCCAGATGGTCCCGCTCGACAACCTGGTTACGGTTGCCAATAGCGCGGGGCCTCCCGTGATTACGCACTACAATCTCTTCCGCGCCGTGGAGATCGACGGTTCTGCGGCTCCCGGGATCAGCTCCGGCCAGGCGCTCCAAAGCATGGAAAAGGTGGCGACGCAAAACATGATGCAGGGCATGAACTTCGAGTGGACGGGGCTCACTCTCGACGAAATCGAGTCCAGCGGCAGGGCCCTCGTCATCTTCGCCCTCGGCATTCTTGTCGTTTATCTCACGCTTTCAGCGCAATACGAAAGCTTTGCACTGCCGTTTATTATTCTGCTGGCCGTGCCCATGGCTGTGCTGGGCGCGCTGGGACTGGTTTCGCTGCGTGGTTTCGCCAACGATGTCTATTGCCAGATCGGCCTGGTGATGCTCATTGGCCTCTCGGCGAAGAACTCAATTCTGATCGTCGAATTCGCGGAGCAGTTGCGGCGCAAGGGCCGTTCCATTTCCGAAGCGGCAATCGAGGCCGCGGAGCTGCGCCTGCGGCCGATTCTGATGACCTCGTTTGCCTTCATCATGGGCGTCATGCCGCTGGTCTTCGCCACCGGAGCCGGCGCGCTTGGCCGCCGCTCAGTGGGAACGACGATTGTGGGCGGCATGTTGCTCTCCACGGTACTCAATCTCGTATTTATTCCCGTCCTCTATGTGATCCTGAGCCGCGTGCTCAAGCGCGGCGATAAACCTGAAGCTCGGGCGAGCGCCGAATCCTGAAGGGCCGCGGGATCACGGTTTCTTCAGCGGCTGGGCGGGTCCGACCTGCGTCGCAGTGGCCGTGTAGAGACTGCAACTGTCGGTGGTTTCCTTGAAGCGGAAATAAGGATGGAAAAACAGCGCCGCTCGCGCATCGCCTGAGCCCTCGGCCAAATCCGTGAGCCAGACGCCGTCGGGTCGCGGTTCGTTGTGGATGTGCAGCCAAAAGCCCTTATGCAGGTTCGCCACCAGACCACCGCCGATCTTCAAATCGGCCACCGAAGTCATATTGATATCGATCAGCTCGCCGGTCTGCTCGTCTATAGAAACCTTGCCCTGCATCACCTGGGCAACATGCTGGTTCAGGTTCCTGGCCTCGAAATGCGGATTCGGCACGATGTCGTAAAAGAGCACGCTGCGGCCGTTCATGCGCTCCCGGCGGCCATTGGCAAGCATCATAGCCTCCATAAAGTCTTGGAGTTCCTGGTTCTGCTTGTCTTCTTCCTTCTGCGCGTTGGCCTGGTTACTGTATTTGAGCGTCTCTTTCATCACGCGGTCGTCCTGCTTATGGGCATCATCTGGCGAAAGGTCTTTGCCGTCTTTCTGGAGGGTGCGTTCGATAGGAATGCCGTTGACGTAAAAGAGATCCGAGACCACTCTTGTGTCTTTTTTCGTGTTGCCTTTGCTGTCGGTCTCGATCGTTTCTTCCGTAATGCGGCAATCGTATTTCTCCCGCTCGGCGGCCAGCTTGCGCTCATTTTGAAGCGCCCGCTGCAGAAGTTCGACGGCATTGGGAAGAGGTGGGTTCCCGGCAGGCCTTGCGCTCGGCGCGGAGGTCGCTGCAGACCAGGCAATGACAATGACGGCGAGAAGGCAGTCGGCTTTATGTTGCATGAAGAAACGATTCAGTTTGCTCGTGCCGCAAGGGCTCGTGCTCTGCCGCGCCGGGCAGTCCGTCAGGGGCCTACCGGCAGCGCAGGCATTGCGCCTTGAGTCTTTGCTTCGGCAACCACAGCGTCCAGATGGTCCAGCACGTCGGCAACGGTCATCGTGTACACCTCGCGGCGCGCATCGTAACCTTCTTCGATCAGTTGCTTCAGGTACCGGCCTGCAATCTGCGCCGCAAGCTGGTCGGTGATCACCTTTCCGGTGCGCTTCTTCTGTTCCAGCCATGCGGTGCACGGCAACGCGATCCACATGGGACGGCCGTTTACGTCGAAGCGCACGTCCACCGCGTCAGCGTGGCGAGTGGCGATGGCCACCATGTTCGCTTTCCAGCGGCAGTGCAGATCTTCGCCGCTCCAGCGATCGGTGATGTGAAAGTCTTCGTACATGCTCTTAGCCTATCGTCCCGGCAGGGAGGGGGCAAGTTGAGGCCGCGCTCGCGTAGCGTTCCAAACTGAGTTGAAGCGCCGGCGCAGGTCAGGCTTTCAGCCGGTGGACTCTGCGCAAACCGCGCTGATAAACTAATGGGGTTGCAGTGCCGCCAACCTCATCTGTTCGGACCCGCCTGCAAGTCGACCGGCAAAGGATAAGAAAGATTCCGTGGATACTCGAACACGTCACGCCCTGAAAAAAGACAAGTTTGCCCAGGCTGCCGCCAGCAGCGCCAGTTGGGTGAGTGAGCACCAGACCAGCGTGGTTCGCTGGAGCGTCGTCATTGGTGCTGTTGTTGTACTGGCTATCGGTGGGCTGATCTTCTGGAGCGTTCGTGCGTCCGCTGCCAACACCGCCCTGGGTTCGGCGCTGGACGTGTACACGACGCCCCTGGCCATCCCGGGGGCTCCGCCGGAACCCAATGTGTACACCACGACTGCCGCGCGAGCCACCGAAGCCAATCGCGAGTTTGTGGCCATCGCACACGATTACAGCTGGCTGCCCGAAGGAACCAAGGCCAGGTATTTCGCGGGCGTTACCTACGAAGAGCTGGGCGAGAACGGCAACGCCGAGACCGATCTGAAGGCTGCCGCGGGGGCCTGGGACCGCAATGTGGCAAACCTGGCCAAACTGGCCCTGGCTGGCCTCTACCAGCAAACGTCTCGCAACGATAAAGCGATCAGCCTCTATAACGAATTGGCTGCAAAGCCTTCAGCCACAGTATCTTCAGGTGTAGCCCAGCTTGACCTTGCCGATCTGTATGCTGCCGAAGGCAAGCAGGACATGGCGCGTGCGCTGTGGGCCAAGGTGAAGGACGCGGACAAGGATGGTGCGGCCGGCCAGATCGCCGCTCAAAAGCTCGGCACGAAGTAAACAGCCCGGCCTCGGGAGGGGTTGCCTGGGCAATCCCGGCAGGCAGCAAAGGCAGGGATTCGGCGAGGTCGAGCATATTCTTGTCTGCCTGCGTCTGGTGGGTGATGAGTACCAGCCAGGCCATAGTCGCAGGGTGGATGGAGATTCCCACGAGCGCGGTGAACGAAGATGCCCGCCGGCGCGCGGAAGACGATGTGCTCGCGGCGATGGTCGACCAATACGCCGGCGCTCTCTACCGCGTCGCCTATTCCGTTCTGCGCAATCCCGCTGACGCCGAAGACGCCGTGCAGGAGGCATTCCTGCGCGTGCTGCGCCATCGCCACACGCTGGAAGAGGTACGCGATCGCCGCGTGTGGCTCATTCGCATCGTGTGGAACATCGTGCTCGACCGCAAGCGCCGATCGAAGACGCGACCGGAGACCGACGACGTGGCCGAACTGGCGCGCGTGCTGCCCTCGACGGGCCTTTCGGCCGAAGAGATTGCCGCGGCGGCGCAGCACCATGCGCGCGTGCTTGCTTGCGTCGACCGGCTGCCCGTCAAGGAGCGGCAAGTTCTGATGCTCTCGGCTTTCGAGGAGTTGAGCAGCGTGGAGATTGCCACGGTTCTGGGCATCACCGAGTCGAGCGTGCGGTCGCGGCTGTTCCGGGCCCGGAACCTGATGGCTGAGCTCCTTGACCATACGAGGAGTTTGCGATGAATTCGAACCCTCACAATCCGAAGACTCCCGATTCCGGGTTGAGCCCGGCAGAAGAGACCCTGAGGCTCGTGGCGAGCGTGCCCGCGCCTGAGGGCCTTGAAGATCGCGTGCACGCGGCACTGCGGATCGCGCCACGCACAGCACGCGTGTTCGCATGGCCGAAGGTGTTTCGGCCTGAAAACAACTGGATACGCGCCACCGCTGCGGCGGCCATCGTGTTTGTCATTGCCGGCGGCGGTTGGGGCGTATATACGCGCGTCGAGCGGAATCAGCCGGCGAAGGTGATCGTGATGCCGCCGCGAGCGCCTGAAGCCGGCGGATTCTCGGGCGCCGGAGCCATACGTGTTCCGCAGACTCTGCCTGGCCCCACGGCGCCGCAACCGGCTAAGGCGAACCCTGCGCGGCCCAAGGCGGTGACGAAGGCTGCCGGACGAGCCAAGACCAAGACGTCCAGCGTGATCGGCCGACCCTCCGCACTGGGCGAGGGCTCGTCCCAGCCTGACGCGTCCAAGTAAGCCCTCGCTCTAAGCGTCCTTTACGATCGCGCGGATCAGCATGCCCAGCAGCGCCAATACAACCGCGCCCCAGAAGGCTGGGCCAAGGCCGTAGACGTGGAAGCCTGGGACAACGGACGAGGCCAGGAGAATCATGACGCCGTTGATGACCAGAAGAAAGATTCCAAGCGTAAGAATGCTCAAGGGAATGGTAATGATCTTCAGGAACAGCCCGACAGTGGCGTTCAGCAGCCCGATCACCACCGCGGCGATCAGGGCTGGAAGCAATCCGGCGACGTGAAAACCCGGCACAAGACGGGAAACAATCAGGAGCGCAACGGCGCTGAGCAGCCAATGTAAAAGGAGCCTCATTCGGTCGTCCTCCGGCGAAGTCTTTGGAGCCTTGAAGCATTCACCCTATCGATGCTGTCCCCTGGCCTGCAAGTTGCTTGCCTCTCGTTTCTTCCGAGGGATTGGCTCGGCGTTCTAGAGTAGAGCCATGTTCGCGCGGCGACTGAGAGTAGACCGAATCGACGCTGCGGGCGAGCGCCATGCCTGCCCGATCAGCCAGATCGACAACTTTGCCATGCGGAACTTCACCAACGATGCGGTTTTTGACGATACTCTTCCCGTTGCAGACGGCGTTCTTGAGGCCGGAAACCGCGTTCCACTCGACCGGTTGCAAGCCGCGATGGAAGACTGGTTCCAGCGCAAAGGCTATCTGAAATCCGGTGAAAGGCTCGAAGTTGTCGAGATTTGAATCGTTCGATCATCGCCTCAGATCCCTACGCCGCTGATTCTTGTTCCTCTTTGCCACGGGTCCAGAGGGCAAATTCGGCCTCGCGGCGGGACTTGAGGCCTGGGTTGACCTGGCCTGCGGCACGGTCCCACGCGAGCAACTGTTGCGCGGCAGCTTCAGAGCGGCCGCAATTCAATTCGCGGAGCAGAGTCGAGGAAGCGAGGCGGCCAGCGCCGAGGTTGAAGCAGAAATCGACCAATGCGTCGAATTGCCCCTGGGTCAACTCGACTTTGACCAGACGGGAGACGGCCCGCTCGGCTTGTTGAGCGTCGTTGCCCAGAATGGCGGCGGCCTGCGCCTCGGTGATTCCGCCGGCGAACGTCTCGCCCTCAGCGAGCCGGTGGCCGTAGCCGATGGTGAGAAAGCCCGCGACATCGCGGTAGATCTGGCTGCGGAAGCCCTCGGACCGCTTGATCAGCTCCAAACCCTCTGTGCTCAATTGCATACTTCCTCCCTCAGCGTTCTTTCGCCCGCTAAAGCGGGCTTTCAGCAACGAATACCGCACCTGAACCCCAGGCTTGCGCCTGGGGCTGCCGTCTTTTGCCCGCGAACGCAAGCATGGGTTTGCAAACCCTGTATCGCGCAAAAACAAAGGGCCTGCCGAGACCCCCCCTTCGGGAGTTCTCAGCAGACCCTAATTTCACGCTAGCAGAATCCGCGAATTAAACTGCAAACTTCAGCAAAATTATTTCAGTGCGCCGGGGCGGGCGGCTTTCCGGCGAGCCGAAGGAACTGGTTGAGGACCTGGTTGAGCGCCTCGTCGAAGTTCCTGTCGTGGGTCTTCTGGAGGAAAGCGAATTCGATTGAACTTGTTACGGTCCAAAGTATGTAGTGGGTTTTGGCGTCATAGACGACCAGGCGGAACATGGGCAAGGGGTCAGAGGTACCGTTCTGCTTGTTGGGGTTTGTGGGCCCATAGGGGGCCGTGAGGCGAATCTCGAGGACGAGATCCGCTTGGGAGGGGTCGCCGGCCAAAGTGAAGTCGCCAGTTGCCTTAAGGGCCGAGTAAAACTGCGCATAGGGACGGCCGGGATCTCCCGTGAAGGGCTCAGGGAACAGGCCGCTGTCCGACCCGGCGTTGGAGACGAAGACGGTTTTGGCTGATGCGATCGCGGGCGGCACAGGACCGGATTGGGTGGCCTGCGTTTGAGCGAACGCGGCAGACGCAGTGGCGCATGCGGCGACCAGGGCAAGGCAACAACAGGCACGGATTGTTCCCATTATGAACCCCTTTCTTTTCAGTGTTCTATCGAAGCCGGATGCCACGCGGTCCCGTCGAGTTGTCTCCTGGTTCCGATTTTGTATAGAGATGTTTGGCCCAAATTGGGAACTTTGCTCGGGGTGTGGTGCAATCCGTAACTCGAAGGGGTTGAACGCCTTACCCCACATGAGTGCAATCGAGGGTTTTTTCAACAGAATTCCCATGTTGCATCTTGACAATCGAGGGAGGCTGGGCGCTGCCGGTTTAGTAAAATAGGCAGATGGTTAGAATAAGGAAAACACGCAACTTAAGACGCAAGGCGCCCCTGTGGATTTGTCTCGCAGCCGGTGTCTCCGCCGTTGCATTGGTCGCGCTGGTAGTCCTGTTTTCGGCGCGGACGGTGCAAGCAGATGCTGTTCTTTCCATACGAGCCTCAACCGCGCCTGCGGCGTTCCCTGCAGCGAGTGCGACACCGGCTTCACTCGCTGACCAGGAATCCAAGACACCGCAGGATGCCCCAACCGCCGCCGCCCAGAAATGGACCAGCAAGATCCATGGAGTGGCCTCCTGGTATGGCGGCGTATTCAACGGACGCAGGACCGCCGACGGAGAGATTTACGACATGTACGCTATGACGGCCTGCCACCCAACACTGCCCTTCGGCTCGGTGGTGCGAGTCGTGAACCGTGCGAACCACCATTCGGTCGTGGTCCGAATCACGGACCGTGGCGACCTGGTCGAGGAAGGGCGGATTATCGACCTCTCCTACGGCGCGGCCCAGAAGCTCGGGATCACCTGGGCGGGCCTGGCGAAGGTGGATTTGCAGGTTCTCTCTTTGGGAAAGCAGAAAGACCAGTGATCCGCGGTCAGTGACCACCGATCGGTCTGGGTCCCCGCGGGCGGAGGCCCTGGGGACGAGCCACCTGGCTGCACGAGACGCCTCCGGCGCGAGGAAATGATGCGTGTGTCGAGGAGGCTTCGCTCGCCCCCAAGGCGGAAACTCCGAGGTGCCTGTCTACGCGGCTCTCTCGGCCAGACGGACCTCAGCAGTGGTTCCCTCAACTTTTTGAAGATAGGCAACCAGCTCCAGGAGGTTTCGCGCCTGCGGGTTTCCGTTGGCGCTTAGCATCCGCATCAGGCTCTTTGGAGAGCGGCGAAGGGCCTTTCCTGCTTTGATAAACCCTACAGTCCCGTTGATGTACTCGCGAAGGACCATTTTTGCCGAGTCGAGATCGCCGGCCAGCATATCGTTGATAGCCTCGCCCAGGAACGCGCGGCGGTAGTCCTTGTCGCGCAGTTCTTCCATGACCGATTCGCGGAAACTCCGTGTGAGTACCATTAGTGCTCCTCTCTCTTGCGTTTCTTGTATTCGCACCAAAGGCGCCGCGCCTTTTGGATATCCTCCTGCTGCCGCCTCTTGCTTCCTCCGGCAAGCAGGATCACAAGCCGGTCGCCGTCGTTCGCGAAATAGACTCGATATCCGGGGCCAAAATCGAGCCGCAGCGCTGAGACTCCCTGGCCTTCAGGCTTTGCCGCAGAGAAGTTCCCTTCTCCTAACCGGAACACTGCCTTGTCGACTCTAACCCTCGCACTCGGATCCAGCTTCGATGCCCACTCGCGGTAGTGATTGTGGCCCATCCCATCGACGTACTCGCGGACATCGATCATCGTCCAATGGTAACCTATACGCTACTATTTGTCACGAAGAAAGACTACAGCTGTCTGGCTTCAGGCCCGCGGGCCGGCCGAAGCGTGCCTCGTTGGCCAGTGGTGGAGAGGCAGTTAGCGAATGCAGGCGCCTTCGGGCTGGGAGAAGGGTTTCTGCAGGTATTGGCGGGCTTGGTTGACCGCTCCCTGTGTGTTGTCGTTGGTTTGGACGGCGAGGCGGTACTCGCTGACGGCCCGGTCGCGCTGCCCGGTGACATCAAAGATCTTGCCGATGGCGATGTGGCTCCAGACTTCGGTCCACGGGGGCTCGTCGTCGCCGCGGAGGGCGTCGCGGAAGGAGTTGACGCTGGCCTGGAAGTTGCACTGGGCAAACAGCAACTCGCCGGTGCGATAGCTGGCCAGCGAACTTTGCGGGTTGGCCTCGAGCGCCTTTTTGTATTCGGCAAGGGCGCCGAGAAGGTCGTTCTGGGCCACCAGTTGCTGCCCCTTGAGGATGGCGATGCGGACCTGGAGGTCGGGACCGGTTTTAAGCACCCAGTCATTGGGATCGATGCTGATGTGGCGGGGCCGGCCAAAGGTGTCGACGACATATTGGGTATCGGTGCCCACGACCTCGACCTTCTGGTTCACGGTTTTGCCGTCGGTTTCAATTCGCAGCTCGACAGGCATGCGGAAGAGGTCGAGATCCTGATCGATTTCGCCGATGGTGCGGAAACCCTTGTTGTTGCCCAGGCGATAGACGGAATACTTGTCTGTGAATGCAGGCGCGCCGGTGCCGTCGACCCACTGCGAGAAGAAGGGAAGCAACTGCTGCTGGCTCTGGGCCTCGGCCACCTTCTCAAATTCATCCGCGCGGATGGAACCGCCCGCGTACTGGCTGAGGGCGCCCTTGAGAACGTCGACAAAGGCCTTGTCCCCGACTTCGCCGCGCAACATGTGGAAGATCATGGCGCCCTTCTCGAGGGTCATGGACTGGAATTGGGGCGAGAAGGGATCGAGACGGCCGACGGTCGACAGCGGAATGGTGTCGTACGCCAGGGCTCCGGCGGCGACGTCTTCAAGAGCAGTTTTTAGCGCTCCTTTGCCCTCCTGGTCCTCGACGTACATCAGCTCGCCGTAACGGGACATGCCGTTGGTGATCCAGGCGTCGTCGAGCGCCCTGGGGCTGACCTCCAATCCCCACCACTGGTGGGCGATAGTGTTGGCAAGGAGCCGGATGCCGGATTTGTCGCCAATGCGCGAGCCCATAACGGCCGCAATCTCGGGCGCGTAGACGGCGGGGAGAGTGTCATCGGGCAGCTCGACGATGTTGATGCGGGGCGTGGGAGGCAGGCCAAAAGTGTCCGTAAAGTAGTCGTACTCTCTGGTCGCCGTCTGGGCCAACTGATTGGCGGCGGCTTGGTGGCTGATGGTGACGTAGACCTTCACGTTGCCGGCGCCAACGGAAACGGGCGGCAGATAGCGGCCGGCAATCACGGTGCCGGGGAATCCGGGCTTGGCCCAGTTGAAGTCGTACTCATCGCCGGGCTGGCCGCTGAGGAGCTTGACGGGCTTTGACGCTCCGGCGGCGCCGCTCGCGAAGACGCGCATGCCCTGCGGGACGCGAATGTGCATTTCGGCCGTGAAGCGATCGGTCATGAAGCCGGTCATGGGGAACCAGCGCGCGGCATACAGAAGGTAGCTGATGGGCTCCTGGATGGCGGCGAGCTTGAGGCCCTCTATGGGGCCGTCTTCGTTTCCGGTGATGACGCCGTCGTAGGTAAAGGTCCAATGCTGAGTTTTGGCGGGGTCGAACGGCGTGTTGGCGGTGACGCGAATGGAGCCGTCGGCGGTGCGCTCGCCATCGAGCACTTTGCCGGCGTCGTCAGTGATTTTGGTGACCTTGAGCGCGGGATGGAAGCCGAAGGTGACTACGTCAAGGTTGGCGGGCGCGGTAAAGCTGACTTGCGCAGTGGCCGTGAGGTGGTGGGTGGTGGTGTCGAGCTCGGCGTCGATGACGTATCCAGTGATATCGAGGGCGGGCCGCTCGCGCTGCGCGGAGGCGGGGATGGCGGCCAGCAAGGCGAGGGCGAAGGCCGCTGCCAAGAAGGCATAGGCGGACCGGACAGCGCTAAGGCCGATGCGGCGGTCAAAAGCGCTGGCCGGCCGAGGGGCGTTGATCTGGCGTGGGGTGTTGATGTCGATGTGCTTTCGCGTGCTCATAAGTCGTGCCATCGTTCCTCAAGCTGGATACGGATTGTGGGGAATCCCAGTGGCCGTTAGTGCGGCGCCGCCTGTTGAGGGCCGGGGCAAGCTGCTTCGACCTCTTCGACTACGATAGCGGCTACCCGCTCGATAGCGCTCGGTGCGTGGTCCGGGGCTTTGGCCGCGGGGACACGGAGCGCCTGCTTAACCGCCTCCAGTTCTACTGTCATGGACTGCCGATCCAGCCCGTCGGGTAGCAACCGGCTGAGGTGTTCGACGATGTTTGCGGCCGTGAAGGCCTGCTGAATGAGTTCAGGAACCACGCGCATGCCGGCGATGAGGTTGACCATGGCCACGTGGGGTACCTTGACGGCGCGCCTGGCTATCGCATACGTGAGCGGCGAAACACGGTAGACGACGACGAATGGATTGCCGATGAGAGCGGCTTCGACGGTGGCCGTTCCGCTGGCGACGACGGAGGCTCGGGCGTGAAGAAGGGCCGCGCGGGCATCTGGAACGAAGGCGAAGCGGGGCGGGTCGTGCCGGGGCAGGAAGGCGGCGAGCGCCGAGTGAATTTTCGCGATCTGCGGCGGGGTGAGGGTGGGCGCGAGGGGAAGGATGAATTGACATTGGCTGCCGAGGAGGGATGCTGCCTCGACCATGCCTTTGAGGTTCAAGAGGATTTCGGGGACGCGGCTGCCGGGCAGGAGGGCGATCCAGGTGCGGGCGGGGTCGAGGTGGTTTTCGGCAGCGAACCTGTCGCGGGTGATGGCGGGGAGCGGCACGTCGGCGAGGGGGTGGCCGACGAATTCGGCCTGGACGCCGCGCTCGCGGTACCAGGGCTCCTCAAAAGGGAAGATGACCAGCATGCGGCGGACAAATTCGCGGACGAGACGGATGCGGTGCTGCTTCCACGCCCACAGTTGCGGGCTGACGAAATAGATGACGGGAACGCCGAGACGGTGGAACAGGCGGGCGAGGCGGAAGTGAATCTCGGGGAAGTCGATGAGGACGGCGAGGGTGGGCTGGCGCTCGCGGATAGCGTGCTTGAGCTTGCGGAATTCGCGGTAAATGCGCGGCAGATGGCTGACGATTTCAGTGAAGCCCATGACGGCCATGTCTTCAGCACGAACGATGCATTCGACGCCCCCGGCGCGCATGCGCGGGCCGCCCATGCCGAACAGTTCCACTGTCTTGCCTTTTGGAACAAATTGTTGCCGGAGCGAAGTGGCGAGCAGGGCGCCGTAATGCTCGCCGCTGGCTTCGCCTGCCGAGATGAATATCGTAGGTGACATCGATCCGCGCATTACCGGTGCGTGTGCTGACCCCATCATAGCGGGCATGTGCGGGCGTAGACGTCCGCGCGATAGCCAGTCTGGAAACCGGCGCTACACGTTATGCGGCATTGGCGCGGGCAGTGGTAACCTTCCCGATGGAGCGGAAAATGAGAGCTACGATGCGAGCTTGGTTGAGGACGCTGGCGATCGCGGGAGTGGTGTTTGGATTTGGGCTGGCGGCGGCCACGCCCGGACAGGCGGGGCAGGGGCCGGGCGGGGCGGCAAAGATGGCCGCGGGCGCGATGGCGGCGGGGACCCAAGAGAATTCTGGCATGCCGGCGCCGGACAACCCGGTGGCCGATCCGAAGGCGGTGGTAACGACCGGCAATGCGCGCTTCACCGTGCTGACGCCGCAACTGATTCGCATGGAGTGGTCGGCGGACGGGAAGTTTGAGGATCACGCGTCGCTCGTGTTCATCAATCGAAGACTGCCGGCGCCGAAATTTGTGAAGGGCCTTCAATGGGCCGGCAAGAACCCGTCACTGCTCATCCAAACCGACGCGTTGACGCTCAGATATGCTCCTTCCGGCACGCCAGGTGATAACGGCCATTTCGCGCCGCAGAATCTGTCCATCACGCTCACTGTCGACGGCAAACAAGTTGTCTGGCACCCGGGAGACAGCGATCCGGACAACCTGATGGGGACGACGCGGACGCTCGACGGCGCGCTGGGGTCGAAGACGCAGGAGCCGATCGGGCAGGGGCTGGTGTCGCGATCCGGATGGGCGCTGGTGGATGACTCGACGCGGCCACTGTTCGACTCGACCGATTTTCGTTTTCTTGAGGGCGAAAAGAGCCCTTGGCCGTGGGTGATGGTGCGGCCAGAAAACGAAAAGCCGGGCGCGTATACCGACTGGTACTTCTTCGGCTATGGGCACGACTACCGGAAGGCGCTGAGCGATTTTGTGCACGTGGCAGGCCGGATTCCGCTGCCGCCGCGATTTGCGTTCGGAGTGTGGTGGTCGCGCTACTGGGCTTATTCCGATCAGGAGTTCGAGGGGCTGGCGCGCGGATTCCGCGAAAACGACACACCGCTCGATGTGATGGTGATCGACATGGACTGGCACATGAGCGACGAGCAACTGCGAGCCATGGGAGCGGTGGATCAGTCGGGGGAGATGCTGGGGTGGACCGGCTACACGTGGAACAAGGTGCTGTTTCCCGATCCCGATGCGTTCTTGAAAAAGCTGCATCAGGATGGGCTGAAGGCGACCATGAATCTGCATCCCGCTTCGGGCATTCAGCCATGGGAGCAAGCGTATCCGGCGATGGCGCGCGCCATGGGGATCGATCCGGCGACGAAGAAATACATTCCCTTCGACCCGACAGACAAGAAATGGGCGGCGAACTACCTCGACCTGGTGTTGCACCCCAAGGAAAAGCAGGGCGTGGATTTCTGGTGGCTCGACTGGCAGCAGTGGAAGACTACCCACATTCCCAACCTGAATCCGACGTGGTGGCTCAACTACGTTCATTTCACCGACCAGCAACGCGAAGGCAAGCGGCCGCTCTTGTTCCATCGCTGGGGCGGACTGGGAAATCATCGCTACGAGATCGGATTCTCGGGCGACACGATCTCAGTGTGGGATTCGCTCGCGTTCCAGCCGTGGTTCACCTCGACGGCGGCCAATGTGGGATACGCCTTCTGGAGTCACGACATCGGCGGGCACATGCCGGGCGCTGTTGATCCTGAGTTGTACACACGATGGATTCAGTTCGGCGTGTTCAGCCCGATTCTGCGCACGCACACGACAAAGAATCCGGATTCGGAGCGGCGCATCTGGGCGTATCCCGAGCCGTATTCGGAGGTCATGCGGAATTCGTACCAACTGCGTGAAGCGATGCAGCCGTATCTCTACACTGAGGCGCGGCGGACGTACGACACGGGCGTGGCGTTTTTCCACCCGCTCTACTACGACTGGCCGGAGGAGGATGCCGCTTACACGAGTAAGAACGAATACGTATTCGGCGACCAGATGATTGTGAGCCCGGTGACGGCGCCGAGCGACAAGATTACGGGCCTGACAAGCGAGCAAGTATGGCTGCCCAAGGGCGAGTGGATCGAGCGGCCAACGGGCAAGCATTTCACCGGGCCGACGACGGTTGAGCGCAGCTTTACGATCAACCAGATTCCGGCGTACATGCGCGCGGGTGCGATCATTCCCATGCAGCCGGCGATGCTGCACACGGGCGAGAAACCGGTGGATCCGTTGATTGTGAATGTGTGGCCGCTGAAGCCGGGAGCGAGCTCAAGCTACCAGGTATATGAGGACTCGGACGTGTCGGTCGAGTACCAGCACGGCGTATTTGCGCGGACGCCGATTAGCGCAACCGAGAATGGCGATTCGCTGCACGTGGAGATCGGGCCGGTGGAGGGGAGTTTCCCCGGCATGCTGAAGACGCGGAGCTACGAGCTGCGCCTGCCCGCCGACTGGCCGCCCGATTCGGTGACGGTGAACGGCAAGGCGGTGCCCGAGGGCGGCGTGGGCAAGCCGGGCTGGACCTACGAGGGCAATACGCTGACGACGGTGATCCCCGTGCCGAGTGGAAGCGTGAATGCGAAAGTGGTTGTGGAAGTGCGCCACGCACCAGGCCGCATTGCGCGCCGCGCCGAGCTGGACGGATTTGCCGGCGACATGACGCGCCTGCGCGGGGCCGACGATGCGCTGCAGCAGACAGGGCCCGTGGCAGGGCCGTCGAATGCACTGGTGGACGCGATGCAGACAGGCGACCGGCTGAGCTATTACCCCGAGCGCATCGAGGCGGAGATGAAGCACTTCCACGAGGCGCTCGAGCAGGCGCGGGCCGACGTGGCCCAGCTCGATAAGGAATTCGAGCAGCGGTTGAGCGACACGTCGCGGCGCATCGGCGGGTCGACGTGGGCTCCGGCAGATATTCCCAGCGAGCAGCAAAAGCGGCGCGACGCTCTGCACCGGGCAGAGGCGCTGCTTGCGGAGGTGGGGAAGTAGCTGGTGGCCGAGGACAGTGCTATCCCACGTCTCAGAATCGAGACGTGGGGCACCTAAGTCATGTGAAGCTATGTTGTCTTCGCGGCGGCGAAGTACTTCTTCATCGGGTTGAAATAGCAGTCGCGCCAGCCGAAGCGGTAGTCGGGCTGGTTGGCGGGCAGGTTCGTGTGGCGCAGCGTGAGTTTCGTGCCGCCGCGCGTAGCCTCGAACGTCACGTCGATCTGCGAGTCGTCGTCGTCATCGGCAAAGTCGGTGGAGCGCCACTGTTGCACGATGCGGCGGCCCGGAACAAGCTTCAGGTTCTTTCCCTTGATGTAGCCATCCCAGGCGGTGAACGCGCCACTCGGCCGCGCGGAGACTTTCGCGGGCGAGCCGGTCATGAGGGCGTGGCCCTTGCTTGAGAGCCACGCGTCGTAGACCTCCCGCGGTTTTGCGGGAATCGCAGCCGAGACCGTGAGTTGGTTTGCCATTGGGTTGCCTCGCTTTTCTGGGCTCCATCCCTACGGGACTCCGCGTGAGTTCTTCTGATCGCTGCCCCGCTCTGAAGAGCGGGGCTAACGAACACCGCGCCTCCGGCGCGGGCGCCTGCCGAGATTTTGCTACGCGAAGTTCGGCTGCTCGTCGGCGCTGGGGCCCCAACTGGCCGGGACCGGCACGTTGAGCAACCGCAAGTAGACGCTGAACTGGCCGCGATGCTGGTACCAGTGGCTGAGCATGATGTTGCGAACAAACTCGACGCGCGGCTGGGCCAGCACCTCGTGCCCGCCGGCGACCATCTGCCATGTCTCCTTCATGGCCGCGTCGCTGAACTTGGGAAGATGGCTGCGCACGGTTGCGACACTCTCGTCCAGAGCATTGAGGATCTCCGCGCGGCTTGCGGGTTGGGGAAAGTTGAACGACTCCGGCGCCTGAGCGGGGTTGTTCTGAACAAAGCGAACAATGCCGCCGGGGACCGTCGCAAGATGGAACGCAAGCTGGCCCGCGGTCATGGATTTCTGGTGAGGCTTCCAGGTGAGCTTGTCCTCGGGCAGGCGCTCGAGGAAGCGGCGCGTGATGGCGGCCTGGGTTTCGAACTCGGCGAGCATGGACTGGGCGATGGATTGGGTGGCAACTGCTTCTGCTACGGGCATGGGTGTTTCCTCCTTGGGGAAAGTTTGGGGCATGGTGAGACCGTGGGTTGAAACGGGTCTTTCGCCCGCTAAAGCGGGCTGATGGTCTTGCATCGGAACTTACCCCAGGCTTGCGCCTGGGGCTACCTTCTTTTGCCCGCTAACGCGGGCACTGTTTACGGCCTGGAGCTCTCGGCGCGCTTGCGCGCATTCTCGTGAAGATGCGACCACCCGCCGACTACGCCCTTGCGGTGGTCTTCCTGAATGAGGCCGAAACCAGAGTGACAGAACTTGATGATGGTCTCATCGCCCTCCTGGCTGAGGCGGTAGATCACGTTGTTGGCAACGGGCTGCGACATGAAGAGCGGCCCGCAGAACTCCAGAAGCGTGGGGCGCTTGATGGACTGCACGGTGGCCCAGTAGTGGCCGTTTCCGTCGCCCAGGTCGCGATACCATCGGCCGCCGGGCACCGGCTCAATTTTCATGTTCATCGGCGTTCCGTCGGGCCGATTGCTCGAGGGCCCGAGTTCTTCGAGGAGCGCGGCGAAGGTGACGTCGATGGGAGCATTGACGCGAATCTCCTGCTCAACCTTGAGCGTGAGGGCATCGATTTCGGGAAGGGTCAACGTTGTCATACATCCTCCTTGGGGAATCTTTTGAAGTTCTTGTCGAGGCCCGTTATTGCGGCGGCCGCTCGCGCTGCGCCTGAGCTTCAGCGCGTTCCTTTACGCGGCTCAACTGGTGTTGCCAGTATCGCTCGAAGGTCTCAGTCCACTCATGCAGGGGCCGAAGGGCCGCGGCATTGGTGCGGTAGAGCCGGTGGCGGCCGTTGCGGCGGACGCGCACCAGATTGACGCGGCGCAGCACGCCGAGGTGCTTGGAAACGGAGGGCTGGTCGAGGCCGAGAGCGGAGACGATTTCGCCGACCTGGCGCTCGTCGCGGGCCAGATAGTTGAGGATCTGGCGGCGGCGCGGCTCGGCAACGGCGTTGAAAGCGTCAGAGGTGGTAGCGGCCCTGGCCATGGAAGGAACAATACATGCTTATATGGGAATATGTCAAGGGAAAGATTTGCGGCTATAGTTTGCGCAAGGGTTTTCCTCTTCGTGAAAGGACCTTGCGCATGGCACTCGACCGTCGAGCGTTTTTGAATGCATGCACTCGTGCGGGCATCGCGTCGCCGCTGATGCCGGGAATCTTGTACACGCTGGTGGCGCAGGCGCAACAGGCGGGCACGGCGCCGGGCGCTGGTGCTGGCACCGCGACGGCTCCGGCCGCGGCAGGTGAGGCCAAGGCGCCGGAGTGGCCGAAGATCACGCCGGAAATGATTGACCGGGCAGCGGAGCTGGCGGGGGTGGGGCCGTTTACCGGCGAGCAGAAGAAGATGATGCTCGACGGGCTGAATGGGCAGCGTGAGGCGTACGGAAAGATTCGCGCACTGAGGCTCGAAAACACGGTGGCGCCTGCGTATGTGTTTCATCCGGGGCCGGCGGCTAGGCCCGCGGACAGCCGCGTTGCCTTTGTCGGCGCGAGGCCGCAACTGGTATTCAACGATGCGGAGGCCGGAGAGCCGAAGGCCCCGGCGAATATCGAGGACCTGGCGTTTGCCACGGTGCTTGAGCTGGCCAGCCTGATCTGGCACCACAAAATCACATCGGTTCAACTTACGCAGATGTTCATCGACCGGCTGAAGCGCTACGACGCGAAGCTGCACTTCGTGATCACGCTGCTGGAAGATCGGGCGATGGCGCAGGCCAAGCGGGCTGACGAGGATCTGGAGAACGGACTGTATCGCGGGCCGCTGCACGGGATTCCATGGGGCGCAAAGGATTTGCTTAGCGTGAAGGGCTATCCGACGACGTGGGGCGCGGGCGGGTTCGAGCACCAGACGATCGACGAGGACGCGACGGTGGTCGAGCGGCTGGATGCGGCGGGCGCGGTGCTGGTGGCGAAGTTTGCGCTGGGCGCGCTGGCGATGGGCGACAAGTGGTTCGGCGGGCGGACGCGGAATCCGTGGAATCCGGCGCAGGGATCGAGCGGATCGTCGGCGGGCTCGGCGAGCGCGGTGGCCGCGGGATGCGTGGGGTTCGCGATCGGGTCGGAGACGCTGGGGTCGATCTCGTCGCCGTCGACGCGGTGCGGCTGCTCGGGATTGCGGCCGAGCTTCGGCTTGGTGCCGCGCACGGGCGCGATGGCGCTGAGCTGGACGATGGACAAGCTGGGGGCGATCTGCCGCTCGGTGGAGGACTGCGCGCTGGTGCTGGATGTGATTCACGGGCCGGATGGGAAGGACCTGTCGGCGGCGGCGAGCATTGACTTCAACTGGGACCCAGAATTCGATTGGCGATCGCTGCGCGTGGGCTACTTCAAGAGCGAGTTCGATATGCTGCCCCCGCTCAAACTGAAGGAAGCCGCGCCGGGCGAGACGGCCGACGAGGCGAAGAAGCGCGAAGATGCGAATGCGGAGATGCAAGCTGCGCGCGCGAGGCGGGAGTACGACCGGCGCTATGAGCAGGCCGCGCTGGACAAGCTGAACAAGATGGGCGTGAACCTGATTCCAGTGGAGCTGCCGAAGCTGCCCTGGGATGAGATGGTTCCGCTTCTGACGGCCGAGGCCGCGGCAGCCTTTGACGAACTGACGATGACGGGGCGCGACCGTTTGCTGACCGAGCAGGGGCCCGAGGACTGGCCGAATACCTTTCGCGTTGCGCGGTTCTACCCGGCGGTCGAATACATTCAGGCCAACCGGGCGCGGAGCCTCGGCGTGCGGCGGATGACAGAGCTGTTTGAGAAAGTCGACGTGATTGTGACGCCGACGACCGAAGAGCAACTGATCGCGACGAATCTGACCGGGAATCCGGCGGTGATTTTGCCGAATGGATTGCGCGGGGCCGATGCGCCCGCGCCGCCGCTTGTCGACGACGGCGAGCATGACAACATCGGAGGGCCGGGAACGCCGGTATCTCTGACGTTTCTGGGCGGGCTCTACCAGGACTCAAAGCTGGCGGCGTTTGTCCGCGTGTATCAGGAGGCGACGGGCTTCAACAAGCTTCACCCGACGATGGATTGAGCTCGGCGACTATTTCGAGACGAAAGTGGCTTTGTCTTTGTCCTTGCGTACGCGGCTGACGGGGAAGACCTGCCCGTGCATGACGACGAAGACGCCGGGGGAGAGCAGCCGCGCGGCGAGCAGGCTCTCGGTGAGATTCTGCAGGCCGTCGCTGCTCTCAAAACCGAGAGGCGTCATGGCCCCGGTAAGGATGATCGGCGCCTTGAGTTCGGGGAAGGCGCGCTCAAGGAACAAGCCTGTTTCGACCATCGTGTCGGTGCCGTGAGAGATCACGATGGGAGCGCCTTCGGAGAGAAGTTCGGCGACGCGATCGCGGACTTCGACACGGTCCGCGTCGGTCATTTCCAGACTGTCCTTGTTCATGAGATTGATGGCGCGGATTTCGGCGTCGGGCAGCCGGAGCATACGCAGATAGCGGTCGAGCTTGGCGGCGCGATTTTCGACGGTTCCACTCTGCTCGGAGTAGACCTTCTCAATGGTGCCGCCGGTCGAAAGCAAGTAGATGCGCTGCATTGTCTTCTCTGCTACCTGCCGTGGAACTTTTGATGCCAGTCCCATGCGGTGCGGATGATGTCATCGAGGGCAGTGTAGCGCGGCTTCCAGCCCAGTTCGCTGATAGCTTTTGCGGAGCCGGCGACAAGGACGGCGGGATCGCCGGGGCGGCGCGGATGGATTTCGGCCGGAATGGGGTGGCCGGTGACACGGCGCGCGGACTCGATGACGTCGCGCACGCTGAAACCATGGCCGTTGCCGAGGTTGTACACGAGGGGCCCCTGATTTTCGCCTCCATCGCCAAGCGCCGAGAGCGCAAGGATGTGCGCGTCGGCCAGGTCGGAGACGTGGATGTAGTCGCGGATGCAGGTGCCGTCGGGCGTGGGATAGTCGTCGCCGAAAATGCGGACGGACGCGCGGCGGCCGAGCGCGACGTCGAGGACCAGGGGGATGAGGTGTGTTTCGGGATCGTGTGCTTCGCCGCGCGTGATGCCTGAGGGGCCCTCCGCCGCTCCGGCTACGTTGAAGTAGCGGAGCGCCGCGTAGCGCAGGCCGTGAATGCGATTGAACCAGGCGAGCATCTGCTCCACCAGGAGCTTGGACTGGCCGTAGGGGTTGGTGGGCATGAGCCGCGCATCTTCGTGAATCGGAATGGATTCCGGCTCGCCGTAGACTGCCGCGGTGGAGGAAAAGACCAGCCGTCTCGGGCCGCAGGCCAGCATCGCCTCGAGCAGCGAAAGCGTGGAGGCCGTGTTGTTGCGGAAGAAAAGCTCAGGATGGACCATGGACTCGCCGGCCTCAATGAGCGCGGCAAAGTGCAAGACGGCGTCGAATGGCTCGTTCTGCCGCCGGGCGGCTGCGAAGATTTCTTCGAGGGCCTGCCGGTCGGCCAGCTCGCCCTCAATGAATTCGACTCCGGGCGGCAACAGCTCGCGCCGGCCGTGGCATAAGTTGTCAAAGGCGTAAGCCTTGTGCCCTCTTTCAGCAAACAGGCCTGCTACGGTTCCACCAACGTACCCAGCCCCGCCGGTTACTAGAATCTTCACAAAAAAATTGTCCTCTCTTACAGGTTTGAGTTACCCTGAGTCTATAAGAACAAGGAGGGTGGCGCGGCTATTCGGGCCGCATGACCCGAGTCTCTGGCGGGGGAATTTGACCACGCCGGGAGCAATTTAAAATGGTGCTATGGGACGGTAATGGGCCCGTCGAACGTAGAAGACGTCCCGGATTGGCACACCGGTAGCGAACCCGAAGCCGCGAGACCATCGATCGACTCCCCCGGAACGCCTTGGATGCTGCAGGAAAGGAATGGATTGTCTGAAGGCAGGAGGAAGGGCCGAGGGTAGTGTTTTTTATGGTTCGACCTATGCCATTGGTACTCGTCCATACATATTTTGGGTGATCTGCCGGTAACCGGCATCTTCGTATACTGGTAATGGATTTTTCCCAATTTTCCTGCTTGGAATCTGGACTTGAAAGCGATGGGAGGGTTCGGCGCGGATCGCGACCACGGGAAGTGGACGACCCGCGCATGAGAAGCCATCGACTTTGAGCCGGGCAGCAGAATCGAGTGCTTTCCTCGTGATCCGATGGCAGCCGCAGAAGGTTGACGGTTGCACGTCATAAGGCAAAGTGGCGGAGCCACAGAGCACCCGGGTTGATTGATCAGTTGCCATCTCAAGGTTTTGTCATACTTTCAGGAAGCAGGCTTCCGTCGTGGCGGGGGCCGCGACGAGGTTTTTCGATATGCCGACGACGTATTCCCCTGGGCAGGCCACTTTTGGATTGTTGCCGGAGCCAGAGGCCCGGCCGCTAGCTTTCGCGATGAGCTGCGGGATCAACGTGGCAATAGCGGTGACGGCCATCATGGTTGGCATGACCGCGAAGCAGGTGCTGCAGCAGCATTACGAGATGACGGAACTGGTGATCCCGAACAATCCGCCACCGGAAGTGAAGATCAAGCAGCCGCCGCCTCGTGAGCTGCCGCCGCCGCCGCAGCCGCCGAAGGTGGAACTGCAGCCGCGTCAGATCGAGATGCCTAAGCCGAAGCCGGAGCCGAAGCCGGTGCAGATGGAAGCCAAGGTGACGCTGCCGCCGGTACAGCCGAAGCCGCAGACCGTGGTGCTGGCGCCGCAGCCGAAAGCCGCGCTGGCCGCGGCAATGCCCGCGCAAAATTCGCATGTGAAACCGTCGACAGCGCCCGTGCACCTGGGTCAGACGTTCGGCGTCACGCCGAACCCCAACGCGACGCGGCCGGCTACAGTGGCCGCAATCGGCAATCCCTATGGCGGGATGAACGGCCCTGCGGTTGCGCCTCACGGAGTGGTGGGCTCAACCGGAATCGGCAATGGCCTGAAGTCCGGCAACAACGCAGGCACGGTGGGCAAGGTGGGCTCGGCCGGCATTCCGGGCGCCACGGGAACCGGAACGACAGGGAACTACGGCAAGGTTGCCGCGGCGGGAATTCCGGCCATGACGCAAGTGGCCGCAGCCCCGAAGGTGGCTGCCGATCCCATACGATCGACCGAGGTTGAGGTTCTATCGAAGCCTCCAGTGCGGTATACGACCGAGGCACGGGCATTGCACGTGCAGGGCGACGTGGTGCTGAGCGTGACGTTCCTCGCCAGCGGCCAGGTGGTGGTGCGCGGAGTAATTCAGGGACTGGGCCACGGGCTGGATGAGGAAGCCAAGCACGTGGCGGAGCAAATTCGATTCCGTCCTGCGACCAGCAACGGCCGGCCGGTGGACGTAACGACCAAGATTACCATCACGTTCCAATTGGCGTAGAATCGCGCCCTAATTGGCGTAGCATCACGATGGTAAGGATGAAAATGGCCAGCCCTCATCCGGCGGTTTTTAAACGGCGGGCAGTGCGGGGAAGAGGCCTGAAAGAGTTCAACGAGGAGTCACAAATGAAGTACCGGAAGATCCCCCTAACCTTCCTGATCCTGACCATCGGCGTTACCTGCGCGTACGCGAAGAAGCAGCCGAAGTACGAACAGGAACGCCAGCTCACCGCCGACCAGTCCGCATTGGTTCAGAGATCCATCGCGCAGGAAAAGGTGCTGATCAAGAACATTCGCCTGCGCACGCCGCTGGTGGAAACCTACATCCAGGACACGCGGCCGGATGTGAAGCTGTACTCGGTGCCGATGGACGACCAGTACATGCTGAGCCGTGTGGACTTCGGAAAGTCGTTTTTCGACAAGACCTACGAGCCCAAGCTGTCGGAGGGGAAGCATGGCTTCTTCATGGGTTCGTTTGCGGCCATGACGGGGTTGAGCAAGGCGCTGGGCCTGGAGAAGTTCACCTACAACCCGAACGGCTTCATGGAAATGATGTTCATCGATCCGTCGGGATTCGACCAGCAGCACTACGTGTTCAGCTTTGTGCGGCGCGAGTTTCTGGGAACAGTGCGGACGTGGGTCTTCGACGTGCATCCCAAGACCGACGTGAAGGGCATCGGCCGGTTCTACGGGCGCATATGGATCGAGGATGAGGGCGCTAACGTGGTCCGCTTCAACGGCACGTACACGGGCCCGACCTCGGAAGACGCCTCGAAGTATTACTTCCACTTCGACAGTTGGCGCATGAACGTACAGCCGGGAATCTGGCTGCCGGTGTCAGTGTACGTTGAAGAGACGCAGCGCACCGAGGCCAGCAAGACAGTTGGCCTGAAGGCGCAGACGCACTTCTGGGGTTACTCGCTGAAGCTGCCCACGCGCGAGAGCGAAAACGTGAGCGTGAAGATCGACCAGGCGGTGGACAAGAGCGACGACTCGCAGGATGTGGGTCCGCTGCAGGCTTCGCGGATGTGGATCACGCAGGCGGAAAACAACGTGATTGACCGCCTGGTGGAAGCGGGACTCGTGGCGCCGCTCGATACCGGCGGCTATGAGAACAAGGTGCTTGACCAGATTGTGATCAACCTGGTGGTGCCGAACAATCTTGCCTTCACCGACCAGATTCACACGCGCGTGCTGCTGACGGATACCGTAGAGGCGACGACGGTGGGCAACACGATCCTGCTGAGCAAGGGACTGATCGACTCGCTGCCCAGCGAAGAAGCGATCGCATCGGTGATATCGATGGAGCTGGCGCACATCGCCATGGGCCACCATATCGACACGCGTTATGCCTTCAACGACCGCCTGCTGTTCCCCGACGAGTCGACCTTCCGGCGCATCAACATGAACCACTCCGATGTGGACAACGACACCGCTGCGAAGAAGGCCATGGAGTATCTTGAGAACTCCATGTACAAGGACCGGCTGGCGAACGCCGGGCTCTACTATGAGCAACTGGCTGACCGGGCCAAGGTGCTGAAGGCCCTGAACACGCCGATGCTGGGCGACTCGCTGATGAAGCCCGACGGCACGCCGTGGATGGCCGCGCTCGAACACACGGCGCCCAAGTTGAACTGGGACGATCTTGCGCAGACGGCCGCACTGCCGCTCGGAAGCTGGCTGAAGACCGATCCATGGGACGATACGGTGCACATGCTGAGCGCCAAGCGCTATGCGCCGATGAATGCCCGCGACAAGATGCCGTTCGAAGTGACGCCGATCTTCTACAAGCTGCAGCGCTATGAAGAAGCCAGCGCAGCGCCGGCGCCGAGCGCCGCTCCCGCAGCACAGCCGGCGAGCACGCAGCCCGCGGCGGCTCCTGACAATGCGCAGCCGGTTGCGCCGCCCCCCCCACCCACCAGCAGCGCTGCTGCAGCGCCTGACCAGCAAATGGCGAGGGGCAGCGCACCGCCTGAACAGCAGCCAACCGCAGCACAGAACCCACAGCCGTAAGATAGAATAAATTCCGCCAGGACCGGATACAGCGCGCCAGTTGAACGAGCGCGCTCGATCCGGTCTGGAGCGTGAATCTTTCCCTCGTTGCCTGCAGAAATATAGATTCACGGGAATTGGATGTGCTTGGTGCTTATTAAGCGATCGATCCCCATCTTTTTCTGCGTCCTTTCATCCCTCGCTATGGTTTCCGCACGCGCCCAGGTGGTGCCCGCGGCCACCGGCCGCACCTTTACGCTTTCCGCGGGTGGAGAGGGCTCGATGTTCCAGCCCGATTACGCGGGGTTAGGCGTGGCGCAAACCAGCCCCAACCGGCTTTACGGCGCGGGTGCCTATGTAGACGCCAAGTTCACCCGCTGGATTCAGGTGGAAGCGGAAGGCCGCTGGATGCGATTCAACACCTATCGGGGAATTGATGAGAATACCTACCTGATCGGCCCGCGCGTTCCCATCTGCAACTTCCACGGCTTGTCGCCTTATGGAAAGTTTCTGGTCGGCCTGGGGAATGGGAGCTTTCTGACCGGAAACACCCTTGTGCTCTCGTACGGGGGCGGCGTGGATTACAGGCTCAGCAAGAAGCTTACCTTGCGCGCATTCGACTTTGAGTGGCAGCAATGGCGCGTGACTCCGACGCTCTATCCCTACGGCGGCAGCGTGGGCATCAGCTACAAAATCTTCTAAAGACAGGGAACAAGAGAACAAGGGAACGAGGGACCAAGGGAACTAGGGACGCCTGAGTTGTTCAGGCTCCGCCTTGGCCCGCGTGCCTTGCCGCATCGCCATGGACTGAGGCCGCTGCGGATAATCCGTGCACCACACTTACGGCGCGACGTGCAGCGGCGTTGCCTTAGCGGTCGGCATCGGCACGTGCAGTATGCCGGCAACGGTGGGCGCGATCTGGCGCATGTCGATGACGCCGAGATCGCGATGGTGTGCAATGCCGGCGCCCACGGCAAAGAAAGACGCGCGCATCTCGGGATATTCGGGAGAGAATCCGTGCGAACCGCGCGAGCCGGGAATCGGCGTGATGAGGCTGCCGCTCAGCCCCGAGCCCGCGTAGTATCCGGGCTTGAACACCACAAGAAACGCTGCGTCCGGAAAGCCGCCGCGCTTGCGGATGCCGTCGCGGTCGAGGACCTCGGCGATGCCGTTGTCAGGGTTCGCCGCTATGCCGTCGAGCATCTGCTTCACCTGTTGCTCCGTCGCGCGATCGTTGGGATCGTGCAGCATGATCGCCGCCATGCCGCCGGCCATCCACGGCTCAGCCTTCCACGAGTTGACGACAGGGGGCTTGCCCGGTGCGATCGTCGCGTCAATGAGCCCGGCCTGCAGGAAGGGAACGGCAAGATTGACGAAGTGCGAGACGTTCATAAATCCGTGGTCAGAGACGATGACGAGAACCGCGGATGGACTGTTGGCGAACACTTGGTGCGCGAGGCGAGCCACCATTCCATCAATGGCTTCGAGGTCCGCGCAGGCCTCGGGGCTGAAAGGACCGTGCTGATGCTGGGCCTCGTCGAGCGAACTCAGGTGCAGCGTCATAAAGGCGGGCTTGTAGCGCTGCAGGATCTCAAGCGCGTAGCGCGTCTTGGTTTCGTCGCCTCCGATCGAAGTTTCGTTGCCGTTCATATAGGGGCCGGCGCTGGGCTCGAGTTTCTGGATCAGCGTGTCGGGCCGCGCGAGCGACGCCATCAGCAACTGGTCGGTCGGATCCGATGAGTGCGAAACATTGTCGTCGCGCCAGTATTCGGGGATGAGGTAATCGACGTCCGTTGCGCCAACGCTGACGGGCCAACCAACGCTGGCCGTGCGAAGGCCGGCATGGTGCGCAACCTGCCAGAGGGTGGGCACGCGGATCTCCGCGGCGTACCAGTTCCACCCGCCGGTGAATTTCTGGAAGGGGTCGAACTCCTGGTTGTTCAGGATGCCGTGTTCGGCCGGCCACACGCCGGTCATGAGCGTGGTGTGGCTGGGATAGGTGACGGTGGGCCAGATGCCGACCACGCCTTCCGCATAGGTTCCGTTCGTGAGCAGCGTCCGCAGGTAGGGAATCCTCATGCCGTGCGCGTCAGCCTGCGTAATGTATTCGGGCTTGAGGCCATCGATCGAGATCATCAGAACGGGAGCGGCGTGGGCGGCGAGTGCGAAGACGAGAAGGAGAACGAGAACGGAAAAACGACGAACGGCTGCGTTCATGCGGAGTGCTCCTCTGAAATATTCTTGATGGGAACCGACGAAGCCGTCCGCACTCTCAAGTTAAATTCACAAGCGAGCGGCGATGAAGTCTGCGGGGGAAGTATACAGGAGCCGCGGACCGTGGACAGTGTTCAGCGGAGCGGGGATTTTCTTCGAACAGCAAAAAGGGCCGCTCCTTCGAGCAGCCCCTCTGAAAACTGATCCCTGGTCCTTGCTTTTACGCCGGTGAAGGCGAGCCTTCGGGCATGCTGCCGCTCGTTCCGCGGCTTTCGGGCTTGAGTACCTGCTGCTGGTTGCCGCCGGAATCGCCTCCCCCGGCCAGCGCTGACCGCATTTCAGGCAGCGTCTTGCCCTCAAGCAGCAGCTTCAGCTCTTCGGCATCGATGGTCTCGCGCTCCAGCAGCGCGGCAGCGATGCGGTGCATGGCGTCCTGGTTCGATTCCAGGATGGCGTGTGCCGATTGATAAGCCTCATCGATCAGGCGCCGCACTTCGAGATCGATCTGCCGCGCCGTCTCTTCAGAGAAGTCGCGGTGCTGCGCAATCTCGCGGCCCAGGAAGATCTGCTCCTCCTTCTTGCCGAAGGTCAGGGGCCCAAGGCGGCTCATGCCGTACTCGCAGACCATGGAGCGGGCGAGCTCGGTGGCGCGCTCGATGTCGTTGCCCGCGCCGGTGGACATCTGGTTGAGGAAGATCTCCTCGGCTACGCGGCCGCCGTAGAGCATGGCCAGCCGTGTCTCCAGGTACTCGCGCGTGTAGTTGTGGCGGTCGTCGGGCAGGTGAACCGTGACGCCCAGAGCCATGCCGCGCGGAATGATGGTGACCTTGTGCACCGGGTCGGAGTTGTCGCGCTTGAGCGAAACCAGCGCGTGGCCGGCCTCATGATAGGCGGTGACGCGCTTCTCCTCGTCGCTCAGGATCATGGACTTGCGCTCGGCGCCCATCAGCACTTTGTCCTTGGCGAGCTCAAAGTCGTACATGGTGACTTGCTTGCGGTTCAGGCGCGCCGCATTCAGCGCCGCCTCGTTCACCATGTTGGCGAGATCCGCGCCACTGAAGCCGGGCGTTCCTCGGGCGAGTACGTTCAAATTTGTGTCGTCGGAGACGGGAACCTTCTTGACGTGCACCTTGAGGACTTCCTCACGCCCACGAATGTCGGGCAGGCCCACCACCACGCGCCGGTCAAAGCGGCCGGGGCGCAGCAGCGCGGGATCGAGCACGTCGGGGCGGTTGGTGGCTGCCACCAGGATCACGCCGTCGTTCGATTCGAAGCCGTCCATCTCGACGAGCAACTGGTTCAGCGTCTGCTCGCGCTCGTCGTGGCCGCCGCCCAGGCCGGCGCCGCGATGCCGGCCGACCGCGTCGATCTCGTCGATGAAGATGATGCAGGGCGCATTTTTCTTGCCCTGCTCGAACAGGTCGCGCACGCGGCTTGCGCCCACGCCGACGAACATTTCCACGAAGTCAGAGCCGGAGATGGAGAAGAAGGGAACATTGGCCTCGCCCGCCACGGCACGCGCCAGCAGCGTCTTGCCCGTTCCCGGAGGCCCCACGAGCAGCACGCCCTTGGGAATGCGCCCGCCCAGCTTTTGAAACTTCTGCGGCTCGCGCAGATATTCGATGATCTCCTTCAGCTCTTCCTTGGCCTCGTCCACGCCAGCCACATCCTTGAACGTGACCTTCTTTTGCTGCATTGAGAGCAGACGCGCGCGACTCTTGCCGAACGACAATGCCTTGTTGCCGCCCGACTGCATTTGCCGCAGCATGAAGAACCACACGGCGATCAACAGCACGAACGGTCCCGCGTTGATGAGCAGGGGAATGAGGACGTTGTTCTGGGGTTCCTTGATGGAGAAGTTGATCTTGGCGGCGATCATCGCCTTCAGCAGGTCATCGTAGTTGGTCGGCAGGGTGGTGTGAAACTCGTCTTTGGGCGAGACCTTCAGGTGGCCCTTAAGCTCGTCGCCCTGGATGGCGGCGTCCTGTACCTGGTTGTTGACCACCTTGTCATAGAGGTCGGAGTAGGCGTACTCCTGCTCTTTGCCCATGCTGGTGCTTCTCTCCACCACGCCCCACAACAGCACGAGGCAGATGAGGATGAACACCCAAAACATGATCGTTTTAACGCTCGAGTTCACCAACGTCTCCTTTTCGCGGTGAAGGAGAAAAAGCTCCCGCGACCCCCGCTCTTCGATCCCTGGCCAATCCCCACTCATATAGACGCGTGCGCGCCCGGCAAAGTGGCAGAAAGTACATAATTCCCCGCAAGACACGCATAGCGCGCCGCTCGAGGAGCAGTACCCCGATTGTACTCCCAGCGCGGACAAACTCAGAAGAGTGCGTATCCTACGAAAGGGTCAGCATCCGGAAGGTCACGCCCGTCCCGTTTTGGCTGTGCCGGAGGGTCCGGCGGCGCCACCTTCGAAGGATGCCGAAATCGTCAAGCCGGGCTCGGGTTCAAGCTCCGCGCCTCGCATCCATACAATGCGGCCGCCGTGCTCAAGGACCGGCCAAACTGTGCGGTCTGTTCCCGTAACCCGCAGACGCTCCAGCACTTCCTTCACTTTTCTTGGGCCCCCTGAGTGGTGCAGCCTGACGCGGTCGCCGGGCTTCCAATTGCGCAGGGTGGCGGTGGCGCCGAAAGGGCTGCCCGCACAGTCATCGGGGCGGCCAGCGGCGGCGGACACGGAAGAGCCGGAAAGCTCAATGCGGAGCCGAAGCCCGAAGGCCGGCGCGTCGATTTCGCCGGGAATCGGTACGGTGTATTCGGAGTGCAAGTTTGCCTGTGCGCTCTTTCTTTCCCGGGCGGGGCGGTCGTGATGCGAGAGCCTAAGCTCGCGGGCCGTGCGCTCGGCGAGCAAGGCTTGCGGCAGGGCGAGCTTTTGGCCTGCGCGGCCGGCGAGAGCCAGCGAGCGCACAGCTTCAGTGGCGGCAAAGTCGAGCGCGGCACCGAACTGCGCGGCAGCGTATCGGATGAGCCGGCGTTGCAGCGCCGGAGCAAGCGCGGACAGCCGGGAGACTTCAACAGCGAGACACGCGTCGAGGCCCGGACCGGCAGCGCGGCCACCTCCGCGCACCGGGCGGCCCGGCAGCAGGAGTTGCGGAGCCAGCCGAGCCAATTCCGCCTGCCACCACGCATCTTCGCCGCGCGAGATCGCGGCCATCTGCGCAAGGTGCTCGCGCAGCCGAGGATTCCAGCTTTCGAGCAGCGGCAGCAACTCGTGGCGAATGCGGTTGCGCGTGAAGGTGAGGTGGCGATTCGAGCTGTCTTCGCGCCATTCCTGGCTGAGCGAGCGCAGGTAGGCCTCGATCTCGGCGCGTGTGGCGGAGAGAAGCGGGCGCACGATGCGGCCCGCTCCCGCGGTCTCAAGTTTTGGATAAATGCCCGATAGACCCTCAGTCCACGCGCCGCGGAGGAATTTGGAGAGAACCGTTTCGGCCTGGTCGTCGAGAGTGTGCGCGGTGGCGATGGCGTCGACTTCGCCTGAAGCCATGAGTTGCCGGAACCACGCGTAGCGCAGGCGCCGCGCTGCTTCCTCAATGCTCTCGGCATGCTTGCCGGTCTCGGCCGCCTTGCCCGATTTGGGATCGGCGGCCGCTTCGCGCGCCGTGTCAACTCGCGCTTCGTGAAAGGGCAGGTCGAGCCTTGCCGCCAGCTCGCGGCAGAAGGCGAGATCTCCGTCGGCTTCGGCTCCGCGCAGGCCGTGGTGCAGGTGCGCGACATGGAGCGCGAGACCCAGCTCAGCGCTGCGCGCGGCGAGGATACGCAGGAGGGCCACCGAATCCGCGCCGCCGGAGAGCGCCACGCCAAGGCGCATGCCGGGCTTGAGAAGGGCGGTGTCGAGCGGCAGGCCGGGCAACGATGTTTGAGCGGGGCGAGGAGGCACGAGAGGATCATAGCGCGCAGAGGAGCCTTCGGCGTTCAACTGCTTCGCCGGCGAGGAGCCGAACGCTGGCATATTCCGGCGGTCGCCCTATACTGAGCGGATGCCGAATACCCGATCCGCGACCGTTGCCGATGCCGCGCTGATTACGGCTCATCGCCGCGCCATGTTTGCCTCGATGCCGCACCCGAACGACGCGGAGCTCGACACCATGAGCCGCAACTTCAAGCCGTGGGTGCGCGAGCGGCTCGGCGACGGCAGGTATCTGGGCTGGATTATCGAAGAGTCCGGTTGCGTTGCCGGTTCAGCCGGCCTGCTTTTCGTCGATTGGCCGCCTCATCCCCTGCATCCCGAGAGTGACAAACGTGCCTATGTGCTGAACGTGTATGTCGAGCCGGCGTTCCGCAAGCGCGGCTTTGCGCATGAACTAATCGTGCGCAGCCTTGCTGAAGCGCGCCAGCGCGGCATCCGTGTGGTCACGCTGCACAGCTCCGATGCAGGCCGGCCCGTTTATCAAAAACTCGGATTTCATGCGACCAGCGAAATGATGTTCGTTGAGCCGGAGAAAAGCGGGTCGTAGCAGACCCGCACGGGCGCGTCTCTCTAGGGCTTTTGGCGGTTTTTTGCGGCCCGACGCGGTGCTATACTCGCAGAGCCATGCAAGTCTTTGCGATTGTGCCGGCTGCCGGACTGGGCACGCGGATGGCTGGGCCGCAGCCGAAGCAGTTCCTGGCGCTGGACGGCGTTCCCATCCTGATCCACTCGCTGCGCGCCTTTGCCGCGGTGCCGCGAGTGACAGCGATATATGTGGCTGTGCGCAAGCAGGAGACGGAGCGCGTGGAAGCGCAGGTGACCGAATACGGGTTCGCGGGGCGCGTCCACGTGGTGGAGGGCGGCGAGAAGCGGCAGGAATCGGTGGCCAACGCGCTGAACGCGCTACCGGCCGGGCCCGAAGACATTGTCCTGGTGCACGACGCGGTGCGGCCGCTGATCGATGCCGCCACCATCGAGCGCACCATCGACGCGGTGGCCGAGTACGGCGCGGCGATTGCTGGCATGCCGGCCACAGACACGATCAAACAAGTGGAACGGACGGCGCACGGGGCGCTGGTTACCGCGACCATCCCGCGGGAATTCGTGGTGCAGGCGCAGACGCCGCAGGGCTTTCGCTTTGAGCTGCTGCAACGCGCCTTTGCCGAGGCCACGGCCGACGGCTTTATGGGCACCGACGAGGCCTCGCTCGTCGAGCGCGCGGGAATTCCCGTAGCCGTGGTGCACGGTTCTCAGGTTAATCTGAAGATTACACAGCCGGGCGACCTGGAACTGGCGGAGTTCTATTTGCGGCAGCGAACGCATTAGAGAAGTCCCGATCAAACAGCCGGATCGCGGCCGGTGCGCCGGGAAAAAAATTAGAGAGCCACGCGGATGATGGATACACGCATCGGATTTGGCTACGACTCGCACGAATTCAAGTCCGGTGTGCCGCTGCGCCTGGGCGGCATGACGGTGGAGCATCCCGAGGGCCTGGCCGGCCACTCGGACGGCGACGTGCTGCTCCACGCCATTACCGACGCGCTGCTGGGGGCCGTGGCCGCGGGCGATATCGGCAGCTTCTTCCCGCCCGGCGATCCGCGGTGGAAAGACGCCGACTCCGCCATCTTTTTGAGTCTCGCGCTTGAGGAGCTGCAGCATGCCGGCTATCAGATCGTCAACATCGACACGACGCTGATTCTCAATCGCCCGAAGATCGCGCCCATCGCGCCCGAAATGCGAGCCCGCGTTGCCGACCTGCTGGGCGTGGAGATCGACCAGGTGAGCATCAAGGCCAAAACACCCGAGGGACTGAACCTGGATCAGGTTGCCCAGTGCCACGCCGTGGCGCTGGTGGAGCGCGTGCAGGAAGCCGACGAGCTGAAGAGCATGGAAGACTCGATCGAGGACCAGCGGCAGCTCGAGGACGTGGTCGACGACCTGCTCAGTTCGGCTCACGGCAGTCACAAAAAACGCGCAATATCGCCGGTCTACGACACGGAAGACATCACGTAGAGCCTGCCCCGGTTGCGGTTCTTCCTATCTTGAGCAGACCCAAAGTTTTCCATTGCGGATTCATCGGTTTGGCTGTACCTTGGCTGCGAACCCCATTCCACCTTGGAGCGTTCTTATGTTCTATCTCGCGTTCCTTCTGCAAAACGGACCTGACCCCGAACAAATTCAGAAGATGGTCATGGCCATGATGGCGATTCTGCCGCTCATCATCCTCGTATTCCTGGCGATCATCATCATTCCCTTCTGGTTCATCTGCAAGAAGGCCGGCTTCTCTCCCTGGCTTTCGCTCTTGAACATTGTGCCCTTCGGCAATCTGATCCTCATCTACGTGCTGGCCTTTGCGCAGTGGAGGGTGATGCCCGTGCCGCAGATGGTGTATCCGCCGCCGTATCCGCAACCGCCCGTGCCGCCCACAGCCTGATACGCGGCCGCCGCCGGGCGGGGTGCAATGTTTTAGCATCGTGAGTGAAAGCAATCGTCACGATGCCCGAACCCAACTCTTCCGGCGGCAGAGCACTTCGCGTTCGCTTTGCGCCCTCGCCCACCGGCTTTCTGCATGTCGGCAGCGCGCGGACGTTCATCTTCAATTGGCTCTATGCCCGCCACAATCACGGGACGATGGTGCTGCGCCTGGACGATACCGACGTCGAGCGCAACACCGACGCGAGCGTGCAATCGATCTTCGAGGGACTGCGCTGGCTGGGACTCGACTGGGACGAGGAGTACAAGCAATCGGAGCGGCTGGCCCTGCACCGCCGCCAGGCCGAAGCCATCTTCGCCCGCGGCCTTGCCTACCGCGACTTCACGCCTCCGCACGCGACAGATGACGAGCATTCCTCGTCGCAGGGCGCGTGGCTTTGCAATCCCGGGATGCGCGAATTGTCACGTGAACAGTCCGACCGCCGCGCCGCCGCTGGTGAGCCGTTCGCGCTGCGCTATCGCGTGCCGCGCGGTGAAGGCCGCACGCTGCGCTTTGCCGACGGAGTTTATGGAGAGCAGACCAAGCTCGCCGACGAAGTGGAAGACTTCGCGCTTCTTCGTTCAGACGGGATGCCCACCTACCACCTGGCCTCGTGCGTCGACGACGCCGACTTGCGCATCAGCCACATCATCCGCGGCCAGGACCACCTGACCAATACCTTCAAACACGTGCTGATTTTCGAGGGCTTGGGCGTAGCGGCGCCGCACTTTGCGCATTTGCCGCTGCTGGTGGCGCCCGATGGAACCAAACTCTCCAAGCGCCGCCACGGCGCCGTCGTGAGCGTGACCACGTATCGCGATGCAGGCTTTCTGCCGCAGGCGTTCATCAATTTTCTCTGCCTGCTCGGCTGGTCGCCCAAGAACGACCGTGAGTTTATGGCCCTGGACGAGATTCGCGATCTGTTCACTCTTGAGGGCGTCAACCGCGCGAACGCCGTGGTCAACTTCACCGACGACGACCCCTTTGACGCCAAAGCCGTCTGGCTGAACGCCGAGCACATCCGCGCGTTGCCTGTCGAGGAGCTCAGCCGCGATCTGCTGCCATTCTTCGAGCAGGCCGGCTTCCATCCGTCGCCCGAAAAAGTCCTCGCTGTCACTCCGCTCATCCGCGAGCGCATCAAGCTGCTGCGCGATGTGGTTCCGGCGGCTGACTTTTTCTTTGTCGACAAACTTCCGCCGTACGACCCCGCCGAGCTGATCCCACAAAAGGGCGATGCCGCGCTGGCCCGCCGAGTTCTCGAAACCGCGCTCGAGGTGCTCGCCACGACGGCTTTCGATCACGACTCGCTCGACAAGGCGCTGCGCGAGGCCGCCGCTTCGCTCGGCCTCAAGGCCGGGCCCATGTTCCAGCCCATCCGCGTCGCCGTGTGCGGGCGCAAAAACGCTCCGCCGCTTTTTGAGACCATGGTTGTGCTTGGCCGCGACGTGTGCCTCGAGCGCATCCGCGAAGCGGAAGCCAAACTTGCATCCCTCGGAGCGTCCGCATGATCTTGGTCTGATGTCTTGGTGCGTTGCCGACTCGCGCCGGAGGCGCAGCGGTCCTTAGCCCCGCGCTTTACCGGGGTCCCCAAGAAACGATTTTTGTTTCTTGGGGTGGTTGAGCGTGGGGGGGAACAGAGAGAGTTACCAGCCCCGTAGGGGCGGCGCGAACTTCGCGTGAAAAGATTAGGAATAAAAGCAATGAGCCACCCGAATCCGGAAAGCCCGAACGAACTGAGTACCGACGTTCACGTTCCCTCGAACTTCCTTCGCGAAGCTATCGCCGAGGATGTGCGCACAAAGAAGTTCGGCGACGCCACGATCCAGACGCGCTTTCCTCCCGAACCCAACGGCTACCTGCACATCGGCCACGCGAAAGCCATCTGCATCAACTTCACGCTTGCCGACGAGTTCGGCGGCAAAACAAACCTGCGCTTCGACGACACCAATCCCGAAAAAGAGGAACAGGAGTACGTCGACAATATCATGAAGGACGTGCGCTGGCTGGGGTTCGACTGGGAGCGACTGTGCTACGCATCCGACTATTTCGGGCAGCTCTACGAATGGGCTTTGCAGCTCATCAAGGCAGGCAAGGCGTACGTCGACGACCTCACAGCCGATCAAATTCGCGAGTACCGCGGCACGCTCACTGAGCCGGGCAAGGACTCGCCGTTTCGCAACCGGACGATTGAGGAAAACCTGGACCTATTTGTCCGCATGAAGAAAGGCGAGTTCCCCGACGGCAGCCGCGTTCTGCGCGCCAAGATCGACATGGCGTCGCCCAACCTGAACATGCGCGACCCTGTCATGTATCGCATCCTGCATGCCACGCACCACCGCACCGGCGACGAGTGGTGCATCTACCCGATGTACGACTTCGCGCACGGCCAGTCGGATTCGATCGAGCACATCACGCACTCCATGTGCTCGCTCGAGTTCGCCGACCACCAGCCGCTCTACAAGTGGTATATTGCCCAGCTTGGCATCTTTCCGTCCGAGCAAATTGAGTTCGACCGCCTCAGCCTGACCTACACGCTGCTCTCGAAACGCAAGCTGCTGCAACTGGTTCAGGAGAAGCGTGTGAACGGATGGGACGATCCGCGCATGCCCACGCTCTCAGGGCTGCGCCGCCGCGGATTCACGCCGGAAGCCATCCGCGCCTTTGTCGCGTCGGCAGGCGTCTCGCGCACCAACGGCATTGTCGATATCGAGATGCTCGAGCACTTTCAGCGCGACGACCTGAACCGCCGCGCCGCGCGGGCCATGGCTGTGCTGCGCCCGCTCAAGGTGGTCATCGACAACTATCCCGAGGGAAAAGAAGAGTCCGTCGATGTGGCCAACAACCCCGAGGCCCCGGCGGCCGGCATGCGGCAGGTGCCGTTTTCACGCGAGATCTATATCGAACAGGACGACTTCCGCGAAGTTCCTCCGCCAAAGTACTACCGGCTCTCTCCCGGCAAGGAGGTGCGCCTGCGCAATGCGTACTTCGTGACCGCGCTGAGCGTCGTGAAGGACTTGGCGGGGAACGTAGTCGAAGTCCACTGCACTTACGATCCCGCGAGCCGCGGCGGCAACTCGCCCGACGGGCGCAAGGTCAAGTCGACCATGCACTGGGTCTCGGCCGCGCACGCCATCTCGGCGGAAATCCGGCTCTACGAAAAGCTCTTCACCAAGGCCGATCCCGGTGACGTCGCGGAAGGCGGCAGCTTTCTCGACAATCTGAATCCCAACTCACTTGAGATCGTGACCGGCGCGAAGCTCGAGCCCTCGCTCGCGAGCGCCAAGGCGGGCGACCGCTACCAATTCGAGCGCGTAGGATATTTCTGTCTGGATCCGGACTCGTCCGAAACCAAGAAAATATTCAATCGCACGCTCCCGCTCAAAGATACTTGGGCGAAGATTGAGAAGAAGGCGGGAAACTAGCGGAGCTCGCGAAGCGCGCGATTTTCTCTACGAGCGAGCTGATCAATGATCATTTGCCGATCACGTCAATCGGCACGTCGATCGTTCTGGGCGGCATGCATTGGTTCTGGTCGCAGGCTTGGTAGTGTAGGCTGGCCTTGACCAGATGATTGCCGGGCTCGGCCACGATGCGCGCGTGAATGACGAACTCGCCGGTGTAGACACTGAGTTTTGTTGTGGGATCGAAGGCCAGCGAGATGATGGTGCCCGGCGGATAAGTGGCTGCTCCAAGCCGAACGCCCATGCCGTCGGGAATGGAGAACTCTGTCGGAATGAGGAAGTCGTCGCTGGGTGTGTGCGAATTGATGTGCAGACCCTGCGCGACGCGGAAGTGCAGCGTCACCGGGCTCGGCTTGCCGGCGGAAATGCTCACCTGCTCAGGAAAGAGGTACTGCACAGCCTCCGTCTTAACCGCCTTACCAAAAGAACTGTTCCGCGGCGAGTTGGAAATGACTTGACTGCGGGCCCCTGCTGCTGCCAGTCCAGCTAGGCCAAGGAACACCACCGCGCACCTCCGATTCCAATTCATTCGACCCATCGATTCCAATCCTCAAACCAGATGACCATCCGACTGTTCACTGACAACTGACCACTCGCTTCTACTCCGCCAACGCCTTCTTGATATTCCCCTCGATGTCGCTCTCCGAGGTGAGGCCCACGCTCGCGGCGACCACCTTTCCGCTACGATCGACGAAGAACGACGCGGGCAGATCGTCGAGCCCGCCGAAGTCGCGGCTGATCGAGTCGCCGTTAAGCAGCACCGGGTAGGGCACCTTCATTTGGGTGACAAATTTGCCAGCGTTAGCCTCAGCCTTGGCCCACCCGCCCTTGTCGCTCGGCTCCAGGTCGTCGCCCTCGGTGTCGACGCCCAGCACCTCGAAGCCCTGGGCCGCGTACTTCTGGCGAAGCTCGACGAGCCACGGCGTTTCCACCTTGCACGGGCCGCACCACGTGGCCCAGAAGTTGATCATGACGGCTTTGCCGCGAAAGGCGGCGAGCGAGACTTTCCTTCCGCCGAGATCGTTGAGAGTGAAGGCCGGCGCGGGCTTGCCCATGAGGGAAGAATGAAACTGCAGAGTGCCGGACCCATCGACGGCCACCAGCTCGCCCTGCGCGGTGTTAGCCAGCAGCTTTTCGGCGGCCTGCCGGCGATACTCCCAGTTGGCCCAGCCCGCCCAGGCAAAGATCGCCAGAATAAACAGTACCGCCACAAGAACAACGGTGTTCCGTCGCAAGGGGATCGACTTCATGTCCTTATTGTATGAGGGCGGCGGCAGGTCTCGCAGGCCACTCCGCCGGGTCATCCGTTCGCCGCGAGCCGAAGCGATCTTCGGAACAGAATCGCCAGCATCACAGCAGCGACGGGCAAGACCGTCCAGACGATGGTGATGATGGCCAGCTCGAACCGCGCCTCCAGGTTGTTTCCGAAAGCCACCGACATGCCGAGAAACGTGACGAATCCCAATGCCCCGCTGATCGCCAGCACCCAGCGCGTTGCTTTCTCCGGGCCGCTCTTTCCGGCAAGCGATATGCCGAGAAAGATGAAGGCCGCCGACATCCCTAGGTAGCCGAGATCTTCCATTGCGATGAAGGCCCCGTGCGGGTTGTACTGCGAAAAGAATGCCAGCCCGTCCGACTCGCCTTTAAGAAAGCTCGGCTGCATTACTTCGAACTGGATGAAGTAATCCAACGTGACAAGCGCCGCAGAAACCGTCGCGGCCGACACCGCGATCCGGCTGAAGATCCGCTTCTCGATCTCCACCCAGAAATCGACACAGATGCAAAGCACCACGAACAGAGAAACCAACAGCATCCCGGGGAAGACCCACAGGTAGTTCCTTGGGAAAAACGTAACGGCGCCTGTGTACGGGTAGACGATGCAGGACTCCGTGCAGAAGGGCCCGGAATGCGGCGGCGTCATAAAGCCGATGCCGAACGCGACGACCGCATCAGCCGCCGTCAGCACGGAAACCCACAATCCCAGGCGCGCGACGGTCTTGCGGGCGCGATCGACTGCAGTCATCTCCCTCACATTGGGAACCATACCCTCACCTCTCGATCTCTCCGGAGGCCATTCGACAACGGAACGGGCGGCCTGCCGGATCGCCGGAATTCTATGCGATTATCCCCGCTAGCGGCAGTGACAAGCTACCCGGCGCATCTTGCTTTCTAGGCCCTACACCCAAATCCCCGGACTTTGCTACCATCAAATGCCAATGAGCCCCACTGGGAAAGACGACGCGTTTGAGCCGGCTGCGCTGGTGCGCACGGAGGCCGCCGCGCTCGAAGCGCTCGCCCGCCGCCTCGAAGGCCCGATGGCCGAGCCCTTCGCCCGAGCCGTCGATCTTGTCGTCCGCTGCGGCGAATCAAACGGCCGCGTCGTGGTCACCGGCATGGGCAAGAGCGGCATCATCGCGCAGAAGATCGCTGCGACGCTCAGCTCCACCGGCTCGCCGGCGCTGTTTCTGCATCCGGCCGAGGCCGTTCACGGCGACCTGGGCATGCTGATGCCCGGCGACGTGGTGATCGCGCTGTCGGCATCAGGTGAAACAGAGGAGATTCTGCGGCTGCTCGCGTACCTGAAGCGCATGGGCGACGCCCTTATCGGCTTCTGCTGCAATTTGCAGTCGACACTGGCACAGGCGAGCGACGTGGCCCTCGATTGCTCGGTTGAGCGCGAGGCCTGCGGGCTGAATCTTGCGCCCACGGCGTCGACGACATCGATGCTGGCGCTGGGCGATGCGCTTGCTGTTGCGGTCAGCCTGCGCAAGGGCTTCCGCGCCGAGGACTTTGCGGAACTGCATCCCGGCGGCAAGCTGGGCAAGCGCCTGGCCAAGGTGCGCGACCTGATGCACACCGGCGAGGACATACCCGTGGTCGCGCCGACCACGCCGATGGCCGATGTGATCTTCGAGATGTCGTCGAAAAAGCTCGGCATCACGACGGTGCAGGACGAGGGACGGCTGTGCGGCGTGATCAGTGACGGCGACCTGCGGCGGCTCTTGGAGCGCGAGGGCGGCGCGGCGCTCGGCAAGACGGCGGGCGAGGCGATGAACGCGCATCCCAGGATGATTGCCGCCGGAGAGATGGCGGCGAAGGCGCTGGCGATTCTCGAAGAACGCAAGATCACGTCGCTGGTTGTAGTCGATGCTGACGGGAAAGTGGAAGGCGTCGTGCACCTGCACGATCTGTGGGGAGTGGAGCTGATGTGAATCGGCGGTGGAATAGCGAGCCAAATGCATTCCAAGACCACTCCAGAGATCGGACATTTAGAATAAAACCTGCTGTCATTTGCCCTGCGTTCGCCGCGGCGGACGGGAAAGTCTGCCCTTCTTTTTATGCATCGTTGGTCGAAGCTCTTTATCCCTACTCTGCGCGAGGCCCCGGCGGATGCCGAAGTGGCCAGCCACAAGTTTCTTCTTCGCGCGGGCTACATGCGCCAGCTCGGAGCAGGCATCTATAACTACCTCTTCCTGGGCCAGCGCTCGCTGAACAAGATCATCGCCATCGTGCGCGAGGAGATGGACAAGATCGGGCAGGAGTTTTACTTGCCGGGCATTCTGCCCAAGGAGCCGTGGGAAGAGAGCGGCCGCTGGGAGGGCATGGGCGACAACATGTTCCGGCTGAAGGACCGTAAGGGCGCCGACCTTTGCCTGGGCATGACGCACGAAGAGATCATGACCACGATCGCGCGCGGCGAGTTGCGCAGCTACAAGCAGTTGCCGCAGATCTGGTACCAGATTCAGACCAAGTTTCGCGACGAACCGCGGCCCAAGTCGGGCCTGCTGCGCGTGCGCCAGTTCATCATGAAGGACTCGTACTCCTTCGACATCGACCTGGCGGGGCTGGACCGCAGTTTCGACCAGCACGACCGCGTGTATCGCGCGATCTTCACGCGCTGCGGGCTAAAGTTTGTGGCGGTTGAAGCCGACTCGGGTGCGATGGGCGGCTCGCAGTCGCAGGAGTTCATGGTCTACACCGATGCCGGCGAGGACCTGATTGCAAGCTGCCCGAAGTGCGGTTACGCGGCGAACCTCGAGAAAGCGACGTCGCGGCTTGACCCGGTCGCCGAGATGGAGCCGACGGGTGATGGCAAGCCGGAACTCGTTCACACGCCGGGCTGCGCCGCTATCGCCGATGTGGCCGCATTCTTCAAAATCTCGCCGGCATCCGACATCAAGTGCGTGGCCTACATGGCCAGGCGCGGATTCGCCGGCGACGGCCAGGCGATCTGGCTGCCGGTGGCAGCGTTCCTGCGCGGCGATCACCAGGTGAATGAGACCAAGCTGCTTGGGCTGCTGGGCGCGAGCGAATTGCGCACGATGCAGGGCGAGGAATTGGAAACGTACTTCCACGGGCCGGCGGGATACCTGGGGCCGGTTGGCCTAAATCCCAAAGAGGTGGTGAATCCTGGCAGCTCGCCTCTCAAGTTCTCGGGAGACGGGGATCTCGTCGTGATTGTCGACCACGCGCTCGAGGGCCGCAAGAACATGGTCTGCGGCGCCAACAAGCTCGACTACCACCTGCGCAACGTGACGCCGGCCCGCGACTTTGGCTGGACGCTGGCCGCCGATATCCGCAGCGTGAACGAGGGCGAGAGCTGCCCGAAAGATGGCTGCGCGGGCACGCTTGTGGTTGGCAAAGCCGTTGAGGTGGGGCACATTTTCAAGCTGGGCTACAAGTACTCTGAGTCCATGGGCGCGCGTGTGCTCGACGAAAATGGGAAAGAAGTGACGCCCATCATGGGCAGCTACGGTATCGGCATCGAGCGCATCCTGACCGCGGCGATCGAGCAGTCGAACGACGCCAATGGCTTCTGGCTGCCGGCGTCGATCGCACCTTTCACGGTTGTTGTCACCATCACGAACGTGAGCGACACGAACTTGCGCTCGACCGGCGAAAAGCTGGCGGCCGAACTTGAGGCGGCAGGGCTCGATGTGCTGCTGGATGACCGAGACGACCGTGCCGGCGTCAAATTCAAGGATGCGGACCTGGTGGGCATCCCCTACCGCATCAACGTGGGCAAGAAAGCCGCGGCCGGCCAAGTGGAGCTGGTGACGCGCGCCACCAGCACGAGCGTGGATGTAGCCTTGAGCGAAGTGGCGGCGCTGGTGAAGAAGCGCGTCCAGGAAGAGCTTTTGCTGGAAGCCAGCTCTTAGCCGTGGGTGCTGAGGTTTCAGCTTTTGATTGATCTGCTTTTGTTGAGCGGCGAATGACGAACGCGAGACGAGCTGAAAGCTGAGAGCTAAAAGCTGAGAGCTGAAAGCTGCCTTTCAAGGAGAGGCGATGGCGCTACGAATCCGAATCCCGCAGCCGGCATCGGGACTTCGTCTCAGAACGCAAATTCTGATGGGCCTGCTCGCGATCGTGGCCGTCGCTGCGGTGATAGGCGCTTCAGTCTTCGCCTATTTCTACGTTAAATACCAGCGTATTGTCGACGACCGGCTGAAGCAGCCGCTCTTTGCCAATACCGCCCAAATTTACGCTGCGCCGCGTGAGGTTCGCCCCGGGCAAAAACTGACCGTGCGCTGGATTGCGAACGAGCTGCACGAGGCCGGCTACACCGGCGACGGCGCGCCTCAGGCCTCGCCGCTGGGAACGTACAGCGAAGGCGTGCAGCAAATCACGGTGCGGCCGGGCCCAGAGTCGTATCACGCGCCGGAAGGCGCCACCATCCACGTGACCGAAGGCGTAGTGAACTCGATCACCGATGAGCACGGCCAGGCGCTTTCAAGTTACGAGCTGGAGCCGCTGCTTATTACCGGCCTGAGCGAGGGCGCACAGCGCACCAAACGCCGCGTGCTCACCTACGAGGAGATTCCGCCGAATCTGGTGCATGCCGTGATCGCGATCGAGGATCGCCGCTTCTTCGAGCACAGTGGCATCGACTTCTGGCGCATCCTGGGCGCGATGCGCAACGACATTTTCCACCTTCATCGCTACGAGGAGGGCGCTTCCACGCTGACGCAGCAGCTTGCGAAAGGATTTTTCCTTACGCCCGAGCGCACTTATTCGCGCAAGGCGCGCGAGGCGATCATCAGCATCATCCTCGAGCACCGCTTCGATAAGAAACAGATCTTCGCCATGTACGCGAACGAGATTAATCTCGGACAAATCGGCAGTTTTTCCGTCGACGGCTTTGGTGAGGCATCGCAAGCCTACTTCGGCAAGGATGTGAGCCAGCTCGACCTAGCTGAGTGCGCCATGCTCGCAGGGATCATCCAGAGCCCCAGCCGCCTGAATCCCTTTCATCATCCCGAGCGCGTCATCGAGCGCCGCAATCTTGTGCTCGACTCGATGGTCGAAACCGGGGTAATCACCAAGGATGAAGCCGAGGCCGCCAAGTCTGAACCGCTCCATTTGGTGTCCTCAAGCGTCGATGAAAGCGAAGCGCCGTACTTTGTCGACCTGGTTCACGACCAGCTCACGCAAAGGCTCGGCGACCGCGATTTCAACCGCGAAGGCCTGCGCATCTACACCTCGCTCGATCCGGATCTGCAGCGCCTGGCGTCGCAGGCCGTGGATTCCACCATTCACCTAGTGGACGCGCAGGTGAACGCGCTGCACGCGCGCGACCGCAAGCTGGGCAAGCCGTACGTCTATCCGCAGGTGGCGCTGATCGCGCTCGATCCCCACACCGGCCAGGTGTTGGCACTGGTGGGTGGCCGCAGCTACGGAACGTCGCAGGTGAATCACGCGGTGGCGCATCGTCCCACGGGCTCCATTTTCAAACCGTTTGTCTATGCCGCCGCTTTCCAGACCGCCGTCGAAGGCACGATGTTGCCGGGGCAGAGCAGCCTCTTTTCGCCGGTCACGATGCTGAGCGACGCCCAGCAGACCTACGGCGGAGGCACGCCATACGAGTACACGCCGCGCAACTACAAAGGCGAGTTCTATGGCGATATCACTGCGCGCTTCGCACTCATCCGCTCCGACAACAACGCGACCATCAGCCTGGCCGGCATGGTGGGCTTCGATCGCGTGGCCGCGCTGGCGCGCGATGCGGGCATCAAGAACGCACAGGGTACACCTTCCATGGCCATCGGCTCCTACGACGCCACGCCCCTCGACATGGCCGGTGCGTATACGACCTTTTCCAATGGCGGCGTGCACATCGATCCGTGGATGCTGGCCAGCGTGCGCACGCCCACCGGCGACATCATCGAAGACTACACGCCGACCACGCGGCAGGTGCTCGATCCGCGCGCTGCCTTCCTCATCACCTACATGATGGAGGCGGTTTTGCAAGGAAACGGGCAAGATCCTTGCGAGGTTGGAGGGCGGGACTTCTGCGGAACTGGCGCCGGCGTCCGCAACATGGGATTCATCTCTCCGGCTGCGGGCAAAACCGGCACCAGCCACGATGCATGGTTCGCCGGCTTTACCAGCAGCCTGCTCTGTGTGGTGTGGGTGGGCAACGACGACTACACTGACATTCAGCTCGAGGGTGCGCATGCTGCGGCTCCCATCTGGGCAGCGTTTATGAAGCAGGCGGTGCAGTTGCCGCAGTATTCCGATACCAATGAATTCACGTCGCCAGATGGCGTGCAGATTGTCTCCATCGACAAGACCACCAACCTGCTGGCCGACGAAACGTGCCCCGACGATTACAACGCGGCATTCCTCGACGGCACCGCGCCCACCGATACCTGCGACCACAAAGGCCTCAACGGCGAGGACCATCGCAACATTTTTCAAAAGATCTTCGGAATCGGCAAGCCGGCCAACTAGCCGGCGCGGCCTGGCTTTGGCGCCACGCGCCGCGGCCGTTGTTTCGCTGAGACGGAGCGAATCACGAGTGTGCCTTGTCCAGTGGCGGGCAACGGCGCTTTGCCCTGTGCGGCTGCCGCATAAATCATTGCTTCAACCTCTGGCTTGGCTAGATCGCGCGCGCTTTCAAACCGGATGAATCGGTTCTGATTGCCGCCGCCGAGCAGAATTCCCGCCGGATCGGGAAGTTTGGAACCCCAGTAGAATGCGAGCCGCACGCCGTGCGCATCGGCTACCAGTTGAGTGAAACAGTCCGACGGCCGCAGAGTCGAGCTGTAGCCGATGACGAAGAAGTTGTAATTGTCGTAGACGAGTTCATTCGCCGTGGGCACTCGCTTGCGAAGTGCGGCACGCACGGCGCGGATCGCTCTGGCCATCTCCGGTGTGAACTTGTCGATGAAGCCGGCCAGCTCGGTTTCGGCATTCTTGCGGGGAGCGGGTGCAGCCTTCTTCATTTCTCCTCCTTCTTTGAGGGCCCGGTGCTCTCTTCAGCCATCTATGTCGGATCCATCGGGCATGGGCTGGCAGCGTGGGCACCAAAAGGTGACGCGCGCGTCTGCGCCCTGAATGCGGCGGCGAATCGGCTCGCCGCAGCGGCGGCACTGCTCGCCGGCGCGACCATAGACCCACAAGCTCGCGCTCGGATTGGATGCATGCGTGGTGCGCCGCTGCTGACCGCGATAGGTGACGATCATATCGCCGGAATCTTCGAGCACGTTGGCCTTCAGTAGCTTTTGCGCGCTGGCGATTGTTGCGGCGGCCTCTTCACGAGTCAGCGTTCCGACGACGCGAAATGGATGAAGGCCGTTGGCAAAACAAATCTCCGATTTAAAGACGTTGCCGATGCCAGCGAGAACTGTTTGATCGAGCAGGACGTCAGCGAGCGCTTCGTGCGGGCTGCCCAGCAGGCGCGAAAGCGCGGCTTCGGCGTCGAACTCCTCGGCGAGCAGATCGTTGTCCGAGCGAGCGATGTGCAGATCGCGAGCCAACGATTGTTCTGTGTGCATGCGCGCGATCGGCACGCGAAAGCCGACCGCCTGATATTCGCTGTTTTCAATAACGATGCGCATGTAAAAACGCGGGACCTGCCAGCGCTCGCCCTGGCGGTAGATGTGCCAACGGCCATTCATCAACAGGTGCGAGGTGAGGATTCCGCCGCCGGAAAAACGAATGAGCAGCCATTTGCCGCGCGCCTCGACCTGATCGACCGTCTGGCCAACGAGCGGCGTGTCGTCGTTGAATCGCGTGAGGAGTGGGAATGTCGAGCGGAAGCCGATGACCGGTTTGCCCATGAGCGCGCGGCCCAGATTGCGCGCGGTGCGAAAGACGGTGTCGCCTTCAGGCATTGTTTATTGAACCTCGGGCCGCTTCGGCTCGGCGTGCGCGATGGCGAGCGGAATGCGGCGCAGATGCATTCCCAGCGGCCCGGGATGAAAGCCCGCATCCATGAGGAAGCGCGCCATCGAATGCGCGGCTACGGGTTGGCCGTTGATGGTGGTGATCAGCACGCCCTCATGATTGCTCGTGCGCATGCGTTGCTGTCCGAGCGTGCATAGAAAATGCGCGAGGCCCGCGGCGGCTTGCGAGCGTTCCGGCTCGTCGGCAGGCAAAAAGACCAGCAGGTTTGGATTGCCGCGCTTGAGCCAGGCCACAAGCTGCCCGTTGCGCAGGATCACTTCAGCATAGACAGCCCGCGTGAGAATCCTCGGCGCGGACTCCGAATCTTCATCCATCACCGGGAGATCGGGCCAGCGCAGCACCGAGCCATAGGGGTTGGCGGGATCGGTCGCAGCCAATTGCACAAACTCGGGCTTCTCGGCTGGCGGCTCGGTGCGCAACTGCCGCAACAGGTCCACCGCGGCCGGTAGCGCAAACTGTGTCGCTCCGAGTCCGCCGACGAAGTAGCCGCGCCGAATCCGCCCACTTTCTTCGAGCGCTTTGAGAACGTCATAGACGGCGCTGAATCCACCGGGGACGTTTTCGGCGGCGACATGCTCCCGCAACAGCACGCCGTATCGGTGGAGTAGTTGCATAGCGAGCGCGTGACTTGCTTCGGTCGCCGTCGGCCTGCTTGTAGCGCCGGTCTCCAGACCGGCTGTCGTGCGGGCCTCCCGGCCCGCACTGCGAAGCGGTAACAGAGACCACCGCCCCTGTGCCGTCGGCGGCGTGGTGCGCCGCGAGCGAAACACGGCGCCGGTTTGATAGCGGCGCGGCATGCGAGCGCTCTCAGGCCGGGCAATGTACGCGCGCAGGGCGTGAAGCGAGTCGTTGGTGATGAACCCGCGCCACACCAGGCTCCAGAGCGCCTCAATCGTTTCGCCGGGATAGCCGGCGCCTGCTGCTTCATGCAGCGAATCGAAAAAGCTCGCGCCCGTCGACTCGAGCACCGCGAGCAGCTTTTCTTCGCGCTCGGTCAGCGGTTCCACTAGCGGCCGCTGCTGCGCCAGCAACGGAAGCTTGTCAGCGAGAAAAAGCGCGATGCGTCCGTCGCGTTCGCCGATCGGCTCGACGCCGGCCCACGTAACTTCACCGGCGGCGATCAGCGTGTCGAGCCCCGCGGATGTAAAGTCGGCGATGCGCGCCGGCAGAATTGAAGATTCAAGTAGCGAAGCAGGCAGCGGTGCGCCCTGCAGGCTCTCGATTGCGTCAAGCAGTGCGTCCAGATGTGCCGTTCCCGTGCGGCGCGGCGCGAGCACGCCTTGCCAGTGCGTGAGGAAACGCGCCAGCGTGTGCTGCTCCACAGGCTCGACTTCGCGGCGCAGCTTGGCCAGCGATTTGCGGCGAATTTGGCGGAGAATTTCAGCGTCGCACCACTCGCGATGCAGTCCGCCTGGACGAAAACCGCCCTCAAGCACGCGGCCTTCATGCGCAAGCTGCCGCAACGCATTCTCCACGGCCTCTGTGTCCAGCGCAAAACGGTCCACGGCCTCACGCAGCGTGAACGGACCGTGAGTGCGCGCATAGCGGCGAACCAATTCAAGCACAGGATGGGCCACAGGCTCGAGCAACGCGGCAGCCAATCCGGGCGGCAGCGGAATTCCAAGACCATCGCGATAGCGCGCCGCGTCTTCGGCAGCGATCAGACGTTTTTCGCCCGCGATGCGCAGCTCCAGCAGGCGGCGCGAGCGAACGAGCCGGTCGACGTGATTGAGCAGGTCAAGCGAAACTACGCGGCGGCCCAGTTCCTCGCGCGAAAGATCGCCGAGGCGCAGGCACAGATCGTGGATGCCGTCGGCGGAACGCGCGCGATAGTTCTCCGCGAGGCACTGCGCCGCTTCTTCCACTTCGGCAATCGCGTCCGCGTCAAGCAGCTCGCGCAGGTCGGCTTCGCCGAGGAGCTCGCGCAACTGATCCTGATCGATTGTCAATGCCTGTGCGCGTCGCTCGGCCAGCGGCGCATCGCCTTCGTACACGAAGTTGGCCACGTAGCTAAACAGCAGAGAAGCGGCGAAAGGCGAGGGCTTACGCGTCTCCACTACGTGCACGCGGAGCTGGCGCTGCTCAATGGCGCGCAGAGTCTCGATTAGCGCCGGCATGTCGAAGACGTCGCGCAGGCACTCGCGATAAGCCTCCAGCAACAACGGGAACTGTGGATAGCGCGAGGCCACACTAAGCAGATCGTAGGAGCGCTTGCGCAACTGCCACAGCGGCGAGCGCTGATCGGCGCGGCGGCGCGGCAACAGCAGCGCGCGGCCCGCCGCCTCACGGAAGCGCCCGGCAAAAAGCGCCGTCGATCCCAACTGGCGCAGCACAAGCTGCATGGCCTCAGCCGACTCGACAAGGATCCAATCGGAGTCGGGCGGCTCGTCGGTGTCAGGAAAGCGCAGCACAAATCCGTCGTCGCCCCAGAGCGTTTCGACCTCGGGCCCGCCGGCCGCGCGGATGCGCGCAGCCACGGCCATCGCCCAGGGAATGTGAATGCGGCTGCCGAAGGGCGTGAGCACGCACACGCGCCAGTCACCCAGCTCGTCGCGGCATCTTTCAACAACAATCGTCCGGTCGTCGGGAACCTGGCCGGTGGCCTCGGCCTGGTCGGCCAGAAAACGCAGCAAATTCTCCGCGGCGCCGGGGTCGAGATCGTGATCGTTGACGAGGCGGGTGAGCGCAGCCGCCTGCGGCAAAGCGCGCAGCTCGCGCACCATGGCGCCGATGCGCCGGCCGAATTCGAGCGGGCGGCCCGGGCCGTCACCCTTCCAGAACGGCATCTTGCCGGGCTCGCCGGGAGCAGGAGTGACGAGCACCCGGTCGTGCGTGATGTCGGTAATGCGCCAAGTGGACGCGCCGAGGATGAACGTCTCGTTGGGGTGCGACTCGAATACCATTTCCTCGTCGAGCTCGCCCACACGCACCGGCTTGCCCTCAGTGAATGCGAGAAAGACGCCGTAGAGACCGCGATCGGGGATAGTACCGGCGTTCAGAATCGCGAGACGCGCCGCGCCGTCGCGTGCTGTCACCACGTTGCGCACGCGATCCCACGTCAAACGCGGGCGCAGCTCGCCAAACTCGTCGGACGGGTAGCGGCCACTCAGCAGATCGAGTACGCCATCGAAGGCCGAGCGCGAAAGCAAGCCGAACGGGGCCGCGCCACGGATGAGGTCGAAAAGAAAATCGACCGGGACTTCGGCGGCCGAGTTCACAGCGTCCGAGGCAACTCCGTTGTCCCAGCTTCCATCCGTCGCTGCGAAGAGGCCCGGTGATCTCTGTTCGCTGTTCTCTGATCTCTGTTTTTTGCTCTCTCGCTCCCTTGCTCCCCTGCTCCCTGCTTTTCGCGCGGAGGCGACGATCGCGACCAACTGCTGGGCCAGCACGTCCAGCGGGTTGCGCGGGAAGCGCGTTGACTCGATGTGGCCCTCGTGCATGGCGCGCGTGACTGCGGCGCAGGCGACGAGATCGGCGCGGAACTTGGGAAAGAGAACGCCCTCGCTCACCGCATCCACATGGTGGCCCGCGCGGCCTATGCGCTGCATGCCGCTCGCGACAGACGGCGGGGACTCGATCTGCACGACGAGATCGACCGCGCCCATGTCGATGCCGAGCTCCAGCGTCGACGTCGCGCAGAGAGCTCGAATCTGCCCGGCCTTGAGCTGCTCCTCGATGACGGAGCGCTGCGCCGCGGCGAGCGAGCCGTGATGCGCGCGGGCGATGGGCTCACCCGCCAGGTCGTTCAGCGCTCCGGCCAGCCGCTCGGCAGTCTGGCGCGCATTCACAAAAAGGATGGTCGAGTTGCGCTCGCGAATAATCTCAAGCAGCCGCGGGTGAATCGCATTCCAGATCGACACGCGTCGCGGCGTCTGCGAGGCCGGGCCCGACGGAATCTCCTCCATCTCGCCGAGGCACGCCATGTCTTCAACCGGGACCTCGATGCGCAGCTTGAGCTGCTTGGGCGCGGCGGCGTTGACGATGGTCACAGGCCGATAGCGCAACGGCGTGGATGAATTGGCCAAGTCCCCCAACTCAGCGTTGTCATCCTGAGCGACTGGAGCGGCAGCGTAGGGAGTCGAAAGCCTGCCCTGAGCGGAGTCCGCCGCAGCGGACGAAGTCGAATGGGGATCTGCGGTTGTTCCTGGCCCGTTTGGCGAACGCGCAGCGTCTTCCGCTGAAGTCGAGGTCGCCTCCACACCGCGACTCCCTCCTGATCCCTGTTCCCTGCCGGGGTCCCCGGCGTGCGGTCCTTGCTCGCTGGGGTGGCTGATCCCTGTTCCCTGTTTCTCCGTTCCCTGCACTTCCACTCCGCCTAAGAACCGCGCTACCTCCTCTAACGGCCGCTGTGTAGCCGAAAGCCCGATGCGCTGCAGCGGCTTTGCGGTCAGCGCCTGCAACCGTTCGAGCGTGAGCGCCAGGTGTGCGCCGCGCTTGGTGGGCACCAGCGCGTGAATCTCGTCGACGATCACGGTCTCGACGGTGCGCAGAGCTTCCGCGGCGTGCGAGGTCAGGATGAGGTAGAGCGACTCGGGCGTGGTGATGAGGATTTCGGCCGGGTGGCGCGCAAAGCGGGCGCGCTCACGCTGCGGCGTGTCGCCAGTGCGTACGCTGATGAGCGGCTCGTGGAATGGAACGCCCATGCAGCGCGCCATGTTGGCCATCCCGGCGAGCGGCGAGCGCAGATTCCGCTCCACGTCCACAGCCAGCGCCTTGAGCGGCGAAACATAGACGATGCGGCAGCCTCGATCTCTGTTCTCTGATCTCTGTTCTCTGATCTCTGATCCCTGTTCCCTGTCTTGCAGCATCAGCCGGTCGAGGCACCAGAGGAACGCAGCCAGTGTTTTGCCCGTGCCAGTCGGCGCGAGGATCAGCGCATTCTCTCCGCGCGCGATGACTGGCCACCCCATGCGCTGGGGCGCGGTCGGCGCGTCAAAAACAGCCTTGAACCATGCCGCCGTGACGGGATGAAAGCAGGCAAATGGGTCGGTGACATCGGGCGCGTTGGGCGTATGCAGGGACATGGTGCTCTCACGAGATTAGCGCAACGGGGTTGGCGAAGACAAAGCGAAAAGACAGGGAACAGGGATCAGGGGTCAGGGATCTGGGTCAGAAACCCACCCGAAGCCTATCAGGATGCCGCTTCTAGCCTTTGTGCTCCGTATTTCCGATGCGGGCCACGCTGAACTGCGCTCCAGCGAACAGGATCAGACCCGAAATGTACGCCCAGAACAGCAGCCCCACCGAGACATAGAACGGGCCGTAGATCCTCAGGTCGATATGGGGAAGCACCGTCGCGAAAACGAATCGCGAAAACAGCCACACCAGGCCCGTGATGATCGACGTGCGCAGAACCGGCCGCCAGGGTACCTTTCGGTTGGGCAGAATAAAGTAGACCGAAAAGAAAAACAGGATCGAAGCGACGCCCGTTGAAATCGCGAGCCATGCGTAGTCCACTCCTCCGGATACGAATTGATAAACGGCGTTGTCCGTGTGATGCAGGAACAAAAAAGGCAGCGCGTTGTCCACGGCCACGTTTGCAAACATGCTGGCCACCGCCAGCCCGAGCATCAGCAGAGCCAGCCCGAAGGCGATGGCCTGGTTGAGGAGATAATTGCGGCTCTTCTTCACTCCCCATGCCTGGTTCAGCGCCACTTCCAGCGGGAGAAAAATCCCGGTGCACGCAATGAGAATCATCACCAGCGAAAAGGCCTGCGCGCTCTTGTGGGTCACAATGGGCAGCACGGCTTCTTTCACGATGGTTTTCGTTATCCAATCCGGCTGCTTGGTGAGTGACGGAAGAAAGTAATTCACCATGTTGTCCACTACCACGACCATGGGCCCTTTGGGTGGCGAGTGAAAGACTGTAAGCACCAGCGTGTAGAGCAGCACGATGAATGGAATAAACGAGAGGATTGCGTTGGCGGCCACGCTGAAGGCAAAGGTGTGCACTTCGCTGTCGAGCAGGTAGGCAATGAGCGCTGTGCCGCTTTTACGCCAGCGGTACCACTTGGATTGCGCGACTGGCTGCGACGGCCCCGAGGTGGCGCTATGGATGTTGGTCGAGACATCGGATGCGCGTTCTGAGGCATCGGCCACGTGTCAATCCCCGGTAGAGTCTTCGTACGGTCAAGTGATCCTCGCGGTTCCCAGCACGGCAGTGCTGTTCGAGGAAGGTGCTGCTTCAAGGATAGCCCTTTGCGCGGACGGCTTGTGTTACTCCGCGGCGGACAGGCGTCGCCTAGAGCCCGCCCCACAACCACCGGCACACCGGGTTTAGAGTTTAAGAATCCACTCAACCTTGCGCCGGTCGTCGCACCGAATGCGACAACAGCCTCACGGAGGGGGACATGGACAATCAATGCCGCAAACCGAGCGGCTGGCTGGGCCGCTGGGTGCTGCGTAACATGAACAAGCGCCATTCCGGCGTGACCGATTGGGGGCTCTCCCACGTATCAATCCCCCGCGACGCGGCCATTCTCGACGTGGGCTGCGGCGGCGGACGAACCATTGCCAAGCTGGCCGCCGCATCCGGAGCGGGCGTCGTGTACGGTATCGATCACTCCCCCGAAAGCGTCCGAACGGCGTCAGCGACAAATGCTGAGCTGGTCCAGTCTGGCCGCGTCGCGATCAGCGAGGGCTCGGTCTCGCAACTGCCGTATGACAGTGGCGCATTCGAGCTGGTGACAGCCGTCGAGACGCACTTCTTCTGGCCGAATCTGGCCGCCGATGTGCGCGAAGTCCTGCGCGTCGTCAAGCCGGGAGGAACGTTTGTCATCATTTCCGAGGTGTATAGGGGCGCAGACACAAGGATGTCGAGAATGGTGGAGAAATACGCGCCGAAGGCAGGAATGACGCTGCTCACGCCGGAAGAGCACGGTGCCCTGCTCGCGAACGCCGGTTTCGCAGCCGTCAAAGTATTCACGAATCCGCCGAAGGGTTGGGTTTGCGCGATGGGCGTCAAGCCTCTCTGATCATTGTTGGGATCGGCGCGGGAACTCGTCGTTGATGATTTGCCGCGGTTCCGTATCTCGCGGATGAGCGCGCCATCTCACCGTCGGCGCAGTTGACCCAGCGCCCACCGCGCCGCCGCGCGCACGCCCTCATCCGCTTCCTGCGCCCATTCTTCGAGCCGCGGCACAAAGCGCGCCAAGCCGCTGTTGCCCATCGCAATCGCCACATTCCGCCGGAGCCCGGAGAACCCCGCCCTCCGCACGGGCGAACCGTTGAACTCGCGCTCAAAGGACGGCTCGTCGAGCGAGGCGAGCCATTCGAGCGCGGGGTTGATGAGCTCCGGGCGCGGCTCCAACTCGGGGTCTTCCACGATCGGCCCGCCGCGCATTGCTTTCCCATTCCACGGGCACACGTCCTGGCAAATGTCGCAGCCAAAAACCTGCCGCCCCATGCCTGGCATGAGTTCTTCCACAATCGGCCCCTTGTGCTCGATGGTCAGGTACGAGATGCACCGCGACGCATCCATCTGGTAGGGAGCGATGAGCGCATCCGTCGGGCACGCCTCGATACACCTCGTGCAACTCCCGCACCGGTCTGGAACTTGCAGCACCGCCTGTCGGCCCGCCGGCTCGCGGACTTCGAGCGACGTGAGCAGCATCGCGAGAAACCCGAACGACCCCAGTTCGGGATGAATCAGACATGTATTCTTGCCCGTCCAGCCAAGCCCGGCCGCGGCCGCCAGCGCCCGCTCCACCACAGGGCCCGTATCGACGTAAGCGCGCGACTCGAACCCGCCAAGCTGCTCATGCAGCCGCGCCTCCACCGCGCATATCCGCTTGAGCAGCACCTTGTGATAGTCGCTCGGCACTCGCTCGCCCTTCGCATCTTTCCTGCTGGGCAACACACGGCTCGTCCACGCATACCGCGCGATCCACGCTCTCCCGCGCTCTTGTGTTTTGGTTGAGAGCGGTGCGTCACAGTGGTAGCTGGCAAAGCAAACGATCGCCGAGCGCGCCCAGGGGAAGGGAATCGCCACGCGTTCGCGCAGCATCTGTCCATCCTCTGCTGCACGTTTCAGATAACGCATCGTTCCCGCGCGGCCCGCGGCCACCCACTCCCGAAACCGCTTCGCGTCGCGTGCTTCGCCCTCGTAAGGTAGCGCCACCAGGCCCGCTTCCTGAAAGCCCGCCTCGAGCGCCAATGCGCGCGCCTGTTCCCGCTTCAGGCCGCGCGACAAGTCACGCGCGAGGCCGCCGGCCGAACTGGGCGCGTTATTCGCTTCCACCCTCACGGAACTTTCCTCACCCTGCTCGCGTATTGATTAGCGATGTTCGTTTTCGGACGCGCGGAACGAAATCGCACACTCACTGCCGCAATCGCTGACGGCAAGAACGCACAGACGTCCTGCAAATTCAGCATATTCCCCGACCGCGGCGTTTTTTAGCTTTGGCCCGCCGCGTGCATATCTTAAGGCCAGGCGAAGTGAACACCCGCCGGCCGGCAAGCGTGGCAATGGCACTTGTAAACGTCCGCAGTTCATTGCGGGCAGGGAGATTCATCATGAACACCAATCGCATTGAATCCGCCAGAAACATCGACCTCAGGATCAAGGAACTTGTCCGGGGCCATGAGCAGGAGTTTCTCCAGGAACTCGCGCCCGCGGTCGTCCGCGAAAACGTCGCGCTCGACTTCGCCGCAGTGGAGCGGATCGACGCCGCGGGTCTCGCCGCCCTCATTACGCTCTACACCGACGCGTGCAAGGCGGGCCACACTCTCACAGTGTCGCGGGCCAGCCGCCACGTGCGCGAAATCCTTCAGCTTGTCGGCCTCGACCGCATCCTGATGGCGCGCCCTGAAGCCGGGTGCGCTTTCGGCAACATGAACATGCAGGAATCCGCCGCCTGAGCGGGCCGGAATCGTCTGCCGGCCCACTCCATCCCGCCGGTTAGAGTCTTATATAGTGGTACGCCCTCCATTTTTCGCGGTACGACCCGCCTGCCCGCCTCTCCCCCTGTGACCCATGGCACAGGCAGACCCAATCGTCACGCGATATTCCTACTTACGACTCAACAAAGCCGTTCGTCACGGTCCCATATTCAGGGCACGGCCCATGCAGCCAGCCAACCCATCTCCATTGGCGCGCTGGGCCTCCGTTCCTTTACCCTTGCCTATGGACCGTGAGGCGGAATCCCAGGATGGAGGCTTTATCCATGGCGCAGGGCGTAATGGAGCAGTCGTCTGCTCAACCGGCAGGCTCAACAACAACCAAGTATGTCTACTTTTTCGGCGGCGGCAAGGCTGACGGCAACGGCAAGATGAAGGACGTTCTCGGTGGTAAAGGCGCCGGCCTGGCCGAGATGACCAATGCCGGTCTTCCCGTTCCTCCCGGATTCACCATCCAGACCGAGGCTTGCCGCGAATACATGCGCGGCAAGCTGAGCCCCCAGATCGAGACCGAGATGCTCGACGCGTTGGAGCGGCTGGAGAAGATGCAGGGCCAGAAGCTGGGCACGGGCGAAAATCCTCTGCTCGTGTCGGTCCGCTCGGGCGCCAAGTTCTCCATGCCCGGCATGATGGACACCATTCTGAACCTGGGCCTGAACGATCAGGCAGTTGAAGCGCTGGCCAAGCGCAGCAATAATCCCCGTTTTGCTTATGACTCATACCGCCGCCTCATTCAGATGTTCGGCGACGTGGTTCTCGACATTCCCAAGAAGAAGTTCGAGCACATCTTCGACGGCGTGAAGCACGCGAAAAAGGTGAAGTTCGACTACGAGCTCGGCCCCGACGCCCTGCAAACGATCATTGCCGAATATAAAAAGCTCGTGAAAAAGGAGACCGGCAAGGACTTTCCGCAGGACCCGCTGGTGCAACTGGTCGCGGCCCGGGACGCCGTCTTTAGGAGTTGGCAGAATGAGCGCGCCAAGACCTACCGGCGCATCAACCACATCGACGACTGGCTCGGCACCGCCGTCAACGTGCAAGCCATGGTTTTCGGCAACCTCGGCGAGAACTCAGGCACGGGCGTCGGCTTCACGCGCAATCCCGCCACCGGCGAGCACATGTTCTTCGGCGAGTATCTGATGAACGCGCAGGGCGAAGACGTGGTGAGCGGCGTGCGCACCCCGCTTTCCATCAGCGAGCTCCAGAAGGCGATGCCGAAGGTGTACGAGCAGTTGAAAGACATCACTCGCCGCATGGAAAAGCACTACCGCGACATGCAGGACTTCGAGTTCACCATCCAGGATGGCAAGCTCTACATGCTGCAAACGCGCAACGGCAAGCGCACCGGTTTGGCCGCGGTCCGCGTCGCTATCGATATGGTGCGCGAAGGCCTCATCACGCAGGAGGAAGCCGTCTTCCGCGTCGAGCCCAACCAGCTTTACGACTTCCTGGTTCCGCGACTCGTGGAAAAGGGCGAGAAGATTGAAGTGCTCGCCACCGGACTGCCGGCCTCGCCGGGCGCGGCTGTCGGCCAGATCGTCTTTACCGCCGAAGAAGCAGTCAAGCAGCACAACAGCGGCGCCTACAAGTCCGTCATTCTGGTGCGCGGCGAAACCACCCCTGAGGACATCGCCGGCATGGAAGTGGCCGACGGAATTCTGACCTCGCGCGGCGGCATGACCTCACACGCCGCTGTCGTCACCCGCGGCATGGGCAAGTGCTGCGTGGCCGGCGCCGGTGACTGCACGGTCGACGAGGCGAAGAAGGAACTGCGCGTGAAGGGCAAGACCTTCAAGCAGGGCGACTACATCTCACTCGACGGAACCACCGGCCGCGTGATCGCCGGCAAGCTCAAGACTCTTCCCGCTCAGCCCGACGATCCGGATCTCGTCAAGTTCATGGCCTGGGTCGATCCGGTCCGCCGCTTGCGTGTTCGCGCCAACGCCGACATCCCGCGCGATGCCAAAAACGCGCGTGCGTTCGGCGCCGAGGGCATCGGCCTCTGCCGCACGGAGCACATGTTCTTTGCGGAAGATCGCATCGAGCACATGCGCGCCATGATTCTGGCCGACAACGAGAAAGATCGCCGGGCGGCTCTGAAGAAACTGCTGCCCATGCAACGCAAAGACTTCGTGGGCCTCTTCAAGGCCATGGAGTCGCTGCCCGTGACGATCCGCACGCTCGATCCGCCGCTGCACGAGTTCCTTCCGAAACGTGAAGACCTGCTGGTCGAAATCCAGCACCTTGAAGACACCAAGCCGCGCTCGCCCAAGCTCAAGGAGCTGCGCCCGCTGCTGGCCCGCGTGGAAGAGTTGCACGAGCAGAACCCCATGCTCGGGTTGCGCGGATGCCGCCTCGGCATCACGTTCCCTGAGATCACCGAGATGCAGGCACGCGCCATCATCGAGGCCGCGGTCGCGATCAAGGCCAACGGAGGCGATCCGCATCCCGAGATCATGATCCCGCTCATCGGCTCCATCGAGGAGATGCGCAACCAGGCCGCCATCGTGCGCCGCGTGGCCGACGAGGTCTTCGCCGAGAAGAAAACCAAGGTCGACTACATGGTGGGCACCATGATCGAGCTGCCGCGCGCTGCGTTGACGGCCGATCAGATCGCCGAGGAGGCCGAGTTCTTCTCCTTCGGCACCAACGACCTTACGCAGACCACCTTCGGCATCTCGCGCGACGACATCAACAACTTCCTGCCCGCGTACTTGAAGCTCGGCATCTTCAAGCAGGACCCCTTCGCCACCCTCGACCAGGCGGGTGTGGGGCAACTGGTGAAGATGGCCGTAGCCAAGGGACGCAACACGCGCCCGAAGCTCAAGGTCGGCATCTGCGGCGAACATGGCGGGGATCCCGAGTCCGTCAAGTTCTGCCACAAAATCGACCTGAACTACGTCTCCTGCTCGCCCTTCCGTCTGCTCACGGCGCGCCTCGCAGCGGCGCAGGCCGCGCTCGAAGAAAAGCTTGGCGCACAGGGCGGCAGCAAGTAACTTCAACCCCTCTCCCAAACTTCAAGGGCGTCCGCATCAGCGGGCGCCCTTGGATTTTGTACCGCCGGCGTCCTTACCGGGGTCCCCACGAACAGGTCCACGTCCGTGGGGTGGCTCGCCAGCTGTCGTGCGGGCGTCCACGCCCGCACCGCATCACCTCACGGCGCATCCGTAAACAGGTCGGGTGCTTCAGGCCCCGATTTTGGGACCTGGGATCGCACGAACCTCACGCCCTAATGCCCACCCTCGGCTCTCCCCTTGATGCCGCTAAGCCATTCGCGCCGCAGCAGTCCGCTCCCCGGAACAATTAACCTCCAATAGATTGCGGGGCCTCGCGTCGAGTCTGCATACACCATCATGCGCGTCTCCGCGGTTAGGACGGACCATCCGCCGCCGGCATCTTCCACGCTGAAGTCAAAAGCTGTTTTGACGGCGCCCTGCTCCCGGTAGTCAACGAACTGCTGCACATTGTGCACTCCGGCGCCGCGCCTCTCCCGCATATTCACAGCCCCGAACATCACGATTTCCTGAGCGCTGCTATCAGTCAGATACCCCGAAGCCGTAAACGCATCTAGAATCCGCTGATCGTGTGAAAAGTAGCCGGTGTCACGAAAGGGCTCGCGCAACACCACTCCGCGAATTTTCAGCAGCGTCATCAGCGATTTCATGTCGCCCCATGTTGCCTCGCGCGTTGCCTGCAGTACCTGCTCAGGCTTTGCATGAATGCGCACCGAGTGCCTCTCGGAAAACTGGTACTCCGGCATGATGTCGTCGAGGCGCGTTTTATGTTGCGCCACTTGAATCACCGAAGCTGGCCACAGTAGGGCCGCAACAGCCAGCCCCACACTTCCAGCAAGAATCAACGCACCGGTAGCTCGTTTGCGGATTCCCAGAAACCGGAAGGGAAGCGCCACATTCGCGAGCCCCGCCATCGTTAGGACGAATCCGGAGTAAGCCAGCGTGCTGAGTGGCTGAAACGACGCCCAGTAGTTGAACAGCAGCACCGCGCCAACAGCGATGATGGCAAGCAGAATCCAAGACAGAGTCTTGACTGACATACGCTCCCTCTGTGACCGGGGCCTGAATTCAGAATTTGGATTTTGAGAAGAGGATACGCCCTGGGTGAACGCCGGGTTCCAACAACTCCCGGCATCCGGCCGTGATCACCACTCCGGCTCCCGCCCGTCTATCGTGCATCGAGGCCATAGCCGTTAGATCCTTCACCCTCGCTCCCAAGCCGGCAACAGATCGGTCGAGGGCGCAACGGAGAGGTATGCATGAATCGGTCCCTTGTCTCGCGCGGCGATTCAAACGTTGCCCTCGGCAATTCCGAAGACGTCCTGTTTCACGTGGCAGCTCTTGAAGTGCAGCCGCTCTGGTCGGCTCTTTATGAAAGCGTCTGTGACGCCTTGTTCCCACGCAAGCTTCCGCCGCTCGAGTTGACCTCGAAGCCCGTCCCCGTTCCCGACCGCATGGCCGTCAAAACGAATCCCTGGGCCATCGGAACGTCGACCCTTTTGAATGGCCTCATCCTCACGATGCTGGTCTTCATCGGCATGAGAGCCGCCATCAACCAGATCCAAAAACCGGCTTCAGGCGCACCCATCGATCTCAGCAACATTCACCTTTTTGCGCCGGCGAGGGCGTCTAGCGGCGGCGGTGGCGGCGGGTCAAACGATCCCGTTGCTCCCATCGAAGGACGGAATCCAAAGTTTGAAAACATGCCCTTGGCGCCTCCCATGGTCCCCGTCATTCAGCAGCCAAAGCTCGCCGTCGATTCCGCCGTCAACATCATGCTCCCTGATAATTCGTCGATGCCCAACATCGGCGCGCACAACTCACCCAATGTCACGCTCGACTCGAACGGACCCGGCCTCCGCGGAGGTCTCGGCTATGGCCCCGGGGGAGGAATCGGACCCGGCAGCGGTCCCGGCTTCGGCCCCGGAACGGATGGCGGCGTGGTCTATTCCCCGGGCCGTGGGGTCGTCGCTCCCGTTCCCATCTACGCTCCAGAGGCCGAGTTCTCCGACGAAGCCCGTCGCAACCGCTACCAGGGTATCTGCCTCATTTCCGTCATCGTTGACACGCACGGCAATCCGCAGAATCCGCGCGTTGTTCAGCGCCTGGGCATGGGCCTCGACGAAAAAGCCCTCGACGCGATCCGCCGCTACAAATTCAAGCCCGGAACGAAGGACGGCAGGCCAGTGCCAGTGATGATGACCATCGAGGTCGATTTCCGCATGTTCTAGGCGAGCCGTCAGTTCCGGCGATGTCATCGTGTCAAGTGCTCGAACGCCCTCACAACCACGCATCTCATTGGTTTCACGTGAAATATAGTCTTCCGCAAGTTTGCAGTTCATTTCGGCACTTTGGCGCACAATGGGTCCAGAAGGTCGAAAGAAGCGGTTCTCTGATCCCTGACCACCGGTCGCTGGCCACCGGCCACTCGCTTCTAACCCCTTTGGATGGACGACTTTACGGAATAAACCCTTTGGAATGAATGGGTTAGCGGAAATGATCGAGGGTACAAGTGCTTGAAAACAAACCACTTAACCCCAAAATGGTAGGGGGGGAGGGGGGTGGGGGAGGGTACCGAAAGGTAAACAACCTGTCGCCTGCGGCCCGCGCTGGCTCGCTGCACGGCTGTCCGCTACCGGCTGTCGGCCCAGGGGCCAACAGCTAGAGGCTAGGAGCCTGAAGCTGTTCCTCCGAAGTGCGCCTCAATCTCTTCGAGCGTCTTTCCCTTCGTTTCCGGCAGGAAGAATGCGGCCACGACGAAGTACACAACGGTGAACCCGGCGAAGAGGAAGAACATCGACGAATAGCCGTGCTTGCTGACGAACGGCAGAAAGATTGCTGCCAGCGTCGTCGACACGAGCTGGTTGATCACGAGCGCGATGCTCATGCCGTTCGAGCGGATCCGCGTGGGCATCAGCTCACTCAACGCGAGCCACACCACGACGCCCGGCCCCAGTGCGTAAAACGTCATGAACACGTAAAGCCCGAGCGCGACGAGCCAGCCGTGGCCGGCTTTGGGCACGCGCCCGATGAGCGCCTTCCGGATCACGAGCGGCGCGGTCCGCGCAGCCGCGAGATTCGCGAAAGGATTCTTGAAGAGCGCCTCGACACGGTTCCCTGGCACACAACTCGCCCGCGTGATCTCGATGGGCGCGGCCGCTGGATCGTCAGATCGCACAAAGCTCGTCGCCGCGGTGAAGTCGCCGTAGGAATAAATGATTGCGAGCGACGCGCGATCACCGTCTATGTTCTGCGCCGTGACGCCCTCTGCGGCCAGCAGCCGGTTCGCCTCGGCGGGATCGAAGCGCATCGCCAGCTCCTGGCCGGGCCCGACCAGCGCCTGCACCGCGGCGCGGCAATCCACGCTCGCCTTCTCCGTCGCCCTGAACAGCAGCCCCACGCCCGCCATCGCAACGATCACGCCGCTTGTGCCGACAACCAGCAGAAACTTGCGCCCCTTGCGATCGACCAGCGCCATGCCGATCATGGTGGCCAAAAAGTTCACCACGGTAAAGATCACGTAACCCCAATGCGCGGCCAGGTCGCCAAGCCCGCTTTGCAACAGGATGCCGGTGTTGTAGCCAATGATGGAATTCACGCCCGTCGCTGTGTTGCAGAACAGGATCACGCAGGCCAGCAGAAATGGAATTGCGTATTTGCGCTGCAGCAGAGAATCGCGAAGTTGTTGCCCGGCCTTGGCATTAACCGCGTGCGCCGTGGCCGCCATCTCCTCGAGTTCCAGCGCGGTCTGCTCAACGCTGCGCGAGCGCAGCAGCGCCGCCTGCGCGCGCTCCTTCATCCCGCGCCGGAAAAGCCACCGCGGCGACTCCGTGACGAAGAAGCTACCCACCAGAAAGATGGCGCCGGGGGGCAGAGAAACCCAGAAGATGCTGCGCCACGCATCATTCTCGAAATCGAGAAGCGCTTTAGCGTTGCCCAGCTTTTCGACGGCTGCCACACGGAAGCTGAAGTACATCGCAATCAGCGCTGCCGCCACGATTCCCAGTGTCAGCATCCACTGGAAGATCGCCGTGCCTCTGCCACGGCTCGACGCCGCAAGGCACTCGGCCAGATAGAGCGGAACCACAACGCCGATCAGGCCGCCGCTCATGCCCTGCAGCAGCCGCCCGGCAAGCAGAGATGCATAGCCGTGCGAAAGCGCAATGACCGGAATGCTGAGCACGAACGCGCAGCCGCTCAGGATCATCAACCGCTTGCGCCCCATCCAGTCGGCCAGCAACCCTGAGAACAGCGTGGAGAACACGCTGCCCAGCAGCACCGCGGCCACGATGAACGAGAGCTGCGAAGGTGTGAGGCCTGAAGTAGCCTGCAAATACGGCACCGCGCCGCCGATGATCCCGACATCGATGCCGTAGAGCAACCCGCCCAAACCCGCGACCAGCAAAAGAAACGCGTTGTAACGGCGCAGCGCTGCGAATTCAGCCGGCACTGTGCCGTGCGTGGAACCGGATGCGTTCACGGTGCTCGCGTCCTTTCGCCCGTCGGCTTTCAACAGCTTTGCCGCGGTCTTGCGGTCAACAGACTCGTGCGATTCACCAGTCTACAATGATCGCATCGCATGCAATGGCTCCGTGGCTCGAGCCGAAGGCGGCTGCACGTGCAATCGCTCCTCCGACTTTCTTCATTTTTCATTCCGCGGGCATCACTCTTTATCGCGATGGGCGCCGCGGCCCTCGGCGGTGCACAAGCGCCGATCGCGCTTCTTCCGGCCCCGCGCGAGGCGCATCTTGGACAAGTTGTCGACCTGTCCGGCAAAGTTCTGGTCACCGTTCCGGGAAACAACGTGGAAGATACGTTCGCCGCGCAGGATCTCGAGGGGGCGCTGAAGCGCATTGCGCCTGAGGCGGAGAAACCCCGCAGCGCCGAGCCTTCCTATCGCATTACATTTCTGCGCACCGGCACGCCGGCCGGAAAGGCCATCCTCGAGCGCAACAAGCTCACGTTCGATGCGGCGATGGAATCGGAAGGGTATGTTCTGGCGATCGAGCCGCACGAGGCGACGATCGTGGCCTCAACCGGCTCGGGCGTGTTTTACGGCGTTCAGACTCTTAAGCAGCTGCTGCCGCTGCCCGGGGCGCCGCGCATGATCGCCACAGGTACGGTGCGCGACTGGCCGGCCATGAGATACCGCGGCGTCAGCGACGACCTCTCCCGCGGCCCATTTCCCACGCTCGACTTCCAGAAGCACCAGATTCGCATTCTCGCCTCATTCAAGATCAACATCTACTCTCCTTATTTCGAGAACACGCTCCTTTATCCCGATCATCCGCTGGCTGCGCTTGAGGGCGGCTCGCTCACGCCTGCGCAGGCCGCGGAATTGGTCAAGTACGCGCGCCAGTATCACGTGACCATCGTGCCGGACCAGGAAGCCTTCGGCCATCTGCATAACGTGCTCAAGTGGGAGCTTTACCAGCACGAGGCCGAGACACCGCACGGCTACGAACTCGCGCCGGGCGAGCCGGGCACGCTGCCGCTCATCAAGGATTGGTTCACAGCGATCAACGATGAGTTTCACTCGCCCTTCATCCACATCGGCGCCGATGAAACCTTCGACCTGGGCCGGGGCCGCACGCGCGATCCCGTCGAAAAGCAAGGCTATGGGCCGGTCTACGCTGACTTCCTGAAGCAGATTCACGACGCGCTTGCGCCGCTCAACCGGCGCCTGCTCTTCTGGGGCGACATCTTCGATGCCAATCCCGACGCGGTAGCCGGCGTGCCGAAAGACATGATTGCCGTGCCGTGGAAATATGCCGCCCAGGCGGATTTCGATTCGCTCATCAAGCCATTCGCAAACAACGGCATTGAGACGTGGGTCGCTCCCGGCGATTCCAACTGGAACGAGGTGTACCCGCTAAACAAGACGGCCCTCTGGAACATTCAGGGTTTTATTGCGGCCGGTCAGCGTCTGGGATCGACAGGCGCGCTCACCACGGTGTGGAACGACGATGGGGAGGGCCTCTTCAACATGGACTGGTACGGCGTGCTCTTTGGAGCGGTGGCCGCGTGGCAGCCGGGCCAGAGTTCCATCGCCGACTACCAGGACCAATACGGGCAGGCATTTCATCTCGACGCGAGCGGCAAGATCAACGCAGCGGAGAAGGAACTGATGGCTGCGCAAGAGAGTCTGGTCAACGCAAAAACCGGCCTGACCAGTGACGCACTTTTCTGGCTCGATCCGTGGAGCACGGAAGGGCAGACGGTTGCACCCAAAATCCTGCCTGTTGCGGGCGACCTGCGCGTCGACGCTGAGCAGGCCATCGTTTTGCTGGCGCAGGCGCGCCGAGACAACCCAAAGCTTGCAGAACCCGACGCGCTCGCCGCCATGGATCTGGGCGCGCGACGCCTCGACCTTATCGGGCTCAAGTTTCAGCTTGCGCAGGAAATTGCCGCCGCTTATGCCCAGGCGGTAGCACAGCAACACGACAATGCGCAGCGCCCTGTCATCAACAATCAATTGAGCGAGATCAGCGGCACGAATGGCCGCTGCCAGGACCTGCGAGACTCCTACTCCGCCCTGAAGGGCGAGTACAGCCAGGTGTGGCTGGGCGAGAACCGGCCTTACTGGCTGAATAATGTGACCGCCCGCTACGACCTCGAAATCGAGCGGTGGCAAAGGCGCGCCAATCAGGTCGCGGCTGCCACCTATATGTGGCAGAACGGTCAGGACTTGCCTGCGGCCGCAACCCTGGGCATGCCCGGGCCTGCCCAAAGTGCGCCGCAAAGCACGCCCCAAGGCTCCCACTGATGCGGTCAGGCGGCATCCCGAAGTGGCGGCGGGGCGTGCCCCGGGTGATCCGCACCTGAACCAAATCGATTCCCGGCATGCAGAATTCTCTCCTCGCCAGCGCCCGGCAGATGCAAACTAGAGGCATGCTCGAGCGCTCTGCTGAAAGAAAGCTTCCTGTTGTGCTGCTTATTGACGATGACATGGTCAGCCGCGAAGTTGCAGCCACCGTGCTCACGATGAATGGATTTACGGTGCACACGGCCGAGAACGGAAATTCGTCGCTGAAAATGCTTGGCAACGGAGCCTTCCGGCCCGGCGTGGTTCTGGTGGATGCGCAGATGCCCGGACTGAGTGGGGCGCAATTGATTGCCGAGCTTCGCAAGCGGACCAAGGCCCGCATCTTCGTCATCAGCGGAAGCAATGCCGCGCCTTCGGTAGCCGATGAGGCTGATGGATTCCTGCTGAAGCCGTTCACTGCAGAGGGCCTGGGCAAGCTGCTTGAAGGCTATCAACCGGAAGCGGGTCCTTCCCTGCTCGATTCCGATGAGCCGGTGATCAGCACCGAGGTGCTGGCGCAGTTGCGCAGAGTGATGCCGGAGCCGGCAGTGCGGCAAATCTATTCCGCTGTGGTCGCCGATCTGACGGGGCGTATCGGAGACTTGGGAGCCGCGATTGCCAGAGGCGACGCCGCGGAAATTCGCCGCATCGGCCACGCGATCAAGGGTGGGTGCAGCATGGCCGGGGCCCTTCAGGCCGCCCACCTGGGCGCGCTTCTTGAGTCCACGCCGCTCGAGCCGAAGGATAACCAATTGGATAACAGCGCCTTGCTGCTTCGCGATTTGCGCGCCGCCGCCCAAGGGTTGGAGCGTATGCTGGATGCGGAGTTGCCTGCCTGATCCGCCGCTCCAGTCTGCGCGCGGATCGGGAACGGCGGAGGCGTGTGGAAGAAATGGATCGACCGATTCGAATCGTACTGGCGGATGACCACCCCGTAGTCCGCATCGGCGTGCGCAATATGCTCACCAAGAACGATGGCTTCGACGTGGTGGGCGATGCCACCGACGGGGACGAAGCCATCACACAGACCCTCGAGCTCCAGCCCGACGTTCTCCTACTTGATGTGGCCATGCCGCGCCTGCCAGGCCTTGAAGCCATGCGCGCCATTATGAGCGGCCCCTCCACGGCCAAGATCCTGCTTCTCACCTCCACCATCACTACGCAGCAGATCATCGAGGCGCTGCAGATCGGCGCCCGTGGCATCGTGCTCAAAGACGCGCTTGCGAACCACTTGCAAACGGCGATTCGCACCGTCTATGCCGGCGACTACTGGATCGGCGGCAAACGCGTCGTCAATCTTGTCTCGGCACTGCACGAATTGATGCAGCAGGCCGCCGTGCCGCAACGCAAGACCTACGGCCTTACGCCGCGCGAGCTCGAGGTGGTGGGCTGCATCGTCGAGGGCTGCAGCAACCGCGACATCGCCAAGCAGTTCACGCTTAGCGAAGAGACGGTCAAGCGCCATCTCTCGAATATCTTCGACAAAACCGGCGTCTCCACGCGCCTGGAGCTGGCCCTGTTCGCCATCGCGCACCACCTCATCACGCCGCAGTAACTCTTGGCGCGATGGGGTTTCTTCACACGGGCGTCGATTTCTGTTAAGGAAGAACCCATGGGAGAGCTAAGCAGAATCGGCATTGCCCTCGATTCCGAACTGTTGAAGCGGTTCGACCTTTCTATTGAGAAGAGCGGATACACGAACCGTTCCGAAGCCTTTCGCGACCTGATCCGCGACCGGCTGGTGCGGGAACAGACCGCCTCGCCCGATGCCACCGTCGTGGGCACCGTCACCCTCATTTACAACCACCATGCCTTCGGGATCACCGAGAAATTGACTGAAGCGCAGCACGAGCACCACGACCTGGTTGTCTCGACGAGTCACGCGCATCTCGATCACGATTCCTGCCTCGAAGTGCTGATCGTCCACGGCAAGGCCGCGCGCGTCGAGCACTTTGCCGACCTGATTATCGGTCTAAAGGGCGTGCAGCACGGACGCCTCGTAATGAGCGTGCCCGAGCAGGCGCTGAAGCCCGAACACGGCCACTCGCACCAGCATCACCACAGACGCTGAAGTGCGCGGGTTGCTCGAAGTCGATCCTCATTTAAAGCAGATTTGCGCTAAACCGCTGTTGCGGAACGGCGCCGGCTGGCGGCCGCCTTCCCCAGTGCCGGCAATGTGCCGCGGGGGAAGTCCGTCGACCGGCGCACCACCAGGCGCGTTGCGATCGGCCATTCTTTTTGCGCGGCCAGCGGGTGGTCCGCCTCAATGCCCGCGCGCAGCGCCTGCACCGCAGCCGCGGAAAGCGCTTTGCACGACATTTGCACCGTGGTCAGCGGAGGCAGCATGAACTGCGCTAGGCGAATGTCGTCGAATCCGACCACGGAGATGTCTTTGGGCACTTTGTGCGTGGTCTCGTCGAGCGCGTGCAGGACGCCGATGGCGGTCATATCGTTCGAACAGATCACCGCGGTTGGCAGCTCTTCCAGCGCGATCAGTTTCTCCATGGCCGCCTTGCCGCCTTCCATCGTGTGATTGCTCTCGACCACACATGACTCGGGTACCTGCAATCCCAGCTCGGCCATCGATTTCGTGAATGCCTCGCGGCGCGTGACGGCGGTGCGCATGCGCAGCGGGCCGCTAATGAATGCAATGCGGCGATGGCCAAGCGCCGCCAAATGCTGGACTGCCTCGCGAATCCCCTGTCCGTAGTTCACCTTCAGGACGCGTATGTTTGGCCCGTCCGGCCCGGCATCCACAAACACCAGTGGAAACCCGTGCTCCACCAGCTTTTCCACCTGCTCCTCTTCAATGCCGAAGGTCATCACGGCCACGCCGTCAACGCTGCGCTGCAGCATGCGGCGAATCAGCAGTTCGGTGCGCGCGGGATCGTAGTTTGTCGATCCGATCATCACTTCGTAGCCCTGCTCGACGGCCAGGTTCTCGAACTCCTGCACCAGCTCAGGGAAGAACGGGTTGGTGATTTCTGAAACGATGAGGCCAAGAATCTGGCTGCGTCCCGACACCAGCGCCCGCGCCTGCGTATTGGGAAGGTAGCCTACCTCCTCCACGGCCTTCCACACGCGCTTCGCCAGTTCGGGGTCCACCGTGGGAATACGATTCACGGCGCGCGAAACCGTGGCGATGGAGACGCGGGCGCGCCTGGCCACTTCATGGATGTTTACGGCCGCACCGCGGCGCTTTCGATCTCTTTTGCCGGACGGGCTCATAGGCAACACGATTGTACCCGTTCCCGAGCGTTTCCCGCCGGCTCCGGAAACGAAAAGAACTGAAAAACCCGCTTGAATTCCTCGTTTTGCAATGGCAGCAAGCCCGCTCACGGTTCGGAAAAAGCAACAGAGGACGCAGATTTGAGCAAACGATTTCCAGACCGCTCCTTATGACTCAGGTCCCTGGTTCCCTCGTTCCCAGCCGGGGTCCCCATCGAGCGTCCGGCGCGGCGAATTCTCCTGGGAGTGGCGTGGTCACTGTTTTACGGGTGATTCTGCGCTCCGCCAATCACCTCGAGCCCATGACGCAGCAAAGGCAGAATCGCTTCGAGGCTCTCAGCGGCTCCGCGCAGGCTGCCGGGCAGATTCACGATCAGGGTCTTATCCCGCAGTCCCGCCACGCCGCGCGAAAGCCAGGCATAAGAGTTGCGCTTTGCGCTCTCGGCGCGCATAGCTTCAGCGAGACCCGGCGCTTCGCGATCGATCACGCGCCGCGTCGCCTCCGGTGTGCGGTCGCGCGGACCAAGGCCAGTGCCGCCCACGGTCAGCACCAGCGCCGCGTGCTGCCGCGCAAAATCTTCGAGCGCCGCGGCGATCGCGTCCTCGTCGTCTTTGAGCAGCGCTGTCTGGATCTCAGCCTGCGGCCACTCGCGGACGAGCAACGCCGCCGCGGCCGGGCCTGCCGTGTCAACCTGCAGACCCGCGGAGCAGCGGTCCGAGATGGTGACGACAGCGAAGAGCATGAGGCGATTGTAAGCGCTAGTTCTCCGGCAGCACCTTGATAGTGTGCAGCCAGGTCTCGACGAGTTTCGGCCCCCCCATAATGGGCAGGTCTCTCGGCCGGAGCCCATATCCATGCCCGCCCTGCGCGTAAATGTGTAGCTCGGCGGGCACATTGGCATTCTTCAGCGCAAGAAAGTAGAACAACGAATTCTCCACATGCACCGGATCGTCTTCGGCCTGCAGGATGAACGTTGGTGGCGCGCCGGCCGTGGGATGAATCGCAGGGTTGAGTGCGAAGTTCGGTTCGGCGAGAGCGATATAACCGGGATAGACCACGACGGCGAAGTCCGGCTTGCAGCTCAACTGGTCTGCGGCGTCAATCGAATCGTAGACGCGCTTGTCGTAGATATTGCTGACGGCCGCCGAAAGATACGCGCCGGCGGAGAAGCCGATCACGCCCACGCGATGCGGATCGATCCCCCACTCGCCGGCATGCTGGCGCACCAACCCCATCGCACGCTGCGCATCCTGCAAGGCCGCCGCGGACCTCGGATAGGGGCCGCTGTCAGGCACGCGATATTTCAGCAGCACGCAGGTCACGCCGATCGAATTGAGCCAGTCGCAAACCTCCGCGCCTTCGAGGTCCATGGAAAGGATTTTGTAACTGCCTCCCGGAAACACGACCACCGCAGCTCCCGTGCTTTTCCCCGTGGGCTTGAAAAGAGTGATCGTCGGCGTCGACACGTTGGTCAGTCGAATGTAAGGCCTGCCCGCCGCCGTGCGGGCCCCATTGGCATTCACATTCACTTGGGGCGGCATGTTGGCGATCTCTCCCGGCGCCGTGCCGGGCCAGATCGCCATCGTCAGTTGACCAGGCGGCGGCGTCCAGCCCGAGGCGGAAGCGGGGGCGGAAGCGGGGGCCTGCGCCCAACGGCCGGAACTCAATGCCGCGACCGCGGCCAAAACAAACATCAATCGAATCATGGTGCAAACCTCCGGCTGAGCCGTGCCTTGCGATCATCGCAGGCTTGTCGGCCGCCGATCAAATTTCAATTCCATGTGATTTAACTCACATTCTGCGGTGCGCTTTGGCACATCCGCGCCTTTCTCTCAGTGACACGCTTTCGGGTATGAGGTGTTCGCCATGCGGAATTCCGATATGGGCCGCTGGACACATCCGGCCACGATCCTTGTCGCCACCGATTTAAGCGATCTGGACCATCTCATGCCGTTTGCCCTTGAGCAGGCAAGTGAAACCGGGGCGCAGCTCATTCTTCTCCATGTTCTTCCCACTGCGTCGGCCATCACCGCCGATGCCTCCGGGATGCCCTACTACGACACCATCGGCGCCTTGGAGATTGCCGAACAGATGCTGCGGCCCTGGTGTGAAACGGCTGCGCGCCGCGGCATCCGGTGCGACGCGCTGGTGCGCGAGGGCCATGCCACACAACAGATTGCAGCCGCCGTCCGTCAATTCAGGGCGGATCGCGTGCTGCTTGGGACACGGAGCCGGAGCAAGATAGGCAAGCTGCTTCTCGGCTCTGTTGCAGAGCAAGTGCTGCGCTCGGTCTACCTCCCGGTCATCACCGTGGGACCCGAGGCTCATCTCCCGGTGGACAGGGGCGAGGAACGCGTCGTCCTGCATGCCACCACACTCAGAGAGACCTCCCGCCCGAGCGCGGCGCTTGCCTGCCAAGTTGCCGCCGCCCAAAACGCGAAGCTGGTTCTGCTCCACGTGCTTCCGCCCATCGATGTGATGGAGCGCAAAGGCCTGCCCACCGGGATGGACTCATCGGCCATGCTCGAGTTGCGCATCCTTGCCGAAGAAACGGGCGCCCGGTGCTGCTCTTCCGTGGAGCCGGTCGTGGTGCACGGCAATCCATCCATCGAGATACTGGCCACGGCATCGGAGCGCCGCGCCGGCCTGATCGTGCTCGGAGCAACCAACCGCTTGGCCTTCGAGAGCCTGACCCGCGACAGAACCGTCTATCGCGTGCTGGCCCACGCGCGCTGCCCGGTACTCACGCTGCGCGAACCGCAGTCCATGCCTGAGACGCTAAACGCCGATACTGCGGTCGCTCATCGTTAGAGCGAAACCCGCCCGCGCCTGAACACGGCGGAATCGCCATGATCATTCCGCTTGGCGATCTTGAGTGTTTTGCGCCGGCGCGCGGAGCGGAAAAAGGGCGCATATCGGGAGGCATCGTTCCTGCTGCGCACTGAATCAGGCAAAAGCTTTCAGGCGCTTCAGGCACTTGTCATGCAAGTAATGGAGGTAGCGCAGGCGAGCCAGCCCGTCGGGATTCGGGCCGTTGGCCTGCGACGCAAGGATCTCCTCTGCCAATTTGTGCAGTTGCCGATGGAGAGTCTCAATCGCCTGGATGGCAGAGTGCATGCCGCGCGCAGACTGCTTCTCCCCGTCGAGCCATAAACCAATGCGGCATTGGCCGGCGTCTAGGGGAGGCGGGATGGCGCGATTGCCCTGAAGATAGGCTTCCAGCGCCCCCATCCAGGCGCGGTGTTCCACGTTGGCGTAAAGCACGGGGCGGTTCTCGGCGCGCACCACCGGCACGTCGGCCCAATGAGGATCAGGTTTCCACGCCGCCACCCACGAGCGCAGGTCCTCTGCGGGCATTGACGCGGCAATTCCGTACCCCTGGGCGAGATCGCAACCCATCTGCAGCAGCATCAAGCCATGTTCCGGCGTCTCCACGCCTTCCGCGATCACCTGCCGCTGGAACGCGGATGCCAGCCCCAACACTCCTTCCAGGATGGTCAGGTTCTCCGGCTCTTCGAGCATGTCTCGTACAAAACTCTGGTCGATCTTCAACACGTTGGCGGGCAGGCGCTTGAGATATGTGAGCGAAGAGTATCCGGTGCCGAAATCGTCGAGACCGATCGACAGGCCGATCTCCCGGCAGGCCATCAGCACCCGCGAGGTCGACACCACATCCTCCATGGCGCTCGTTTCCAGAACTTCCAGCTCGAGGCTCGACGGCATGATGGTTGGGTGCGCCTTGAGGTGCGCGCGCAGACGATCGGCGAAATCCGGCTGCTGAAGCTCTGCCGCGCTCACATTCACGCTTATGGGAAGGTCGAATCCTTCCGCCAGCCATGATTCCATTTGCGTGAGCGCCGACTCGATTACCCAGTCGCCGATCTCAACGGAGAGAGGATGGTCTTCAATGACCGGAAGAAACATGCCCGGCGGCAGCAGCCCGCGTTCCGGGTGCTGCCATCGGATGAGGGCTTCCGCGCCCACCACGTCGCCGGTGCGCATGTTCACCTTGGGCTGGTAATAGAGCACGAATTGCCGTGCGGCCAGCGCCTGGCGGATGTGCTCGATATTCTCGTGGCGGCCGCGAACCAGAAGATCTTCATTGGGGTCAAATAAGACGAAGCAGTTGCGGCCCGCCAGCTTGGCCTTGTACAAGGCCTGCCCGGCCTGGCGAAGCAGCACTTCGGCATCCACCTCCTCAATTTGCGGATAGAAGGTGACGCCGGCGCTGGCCGCTACGCGCAGCATCGCCTCGCCGATCTGCGCTTCTTCCCCCGCGGTGGCCAGCAGGCGGTTCAGCGTTGCCATGCACGCCTTCGTGTCGTCCAAATCGAGGATCACGGCAGCAAATTCGTCCCCGCCCAGCCGGGCAAGCGTATCGCCCTCACGCAAGGCCCGCTTCATCCTGAAGGCCAGCGCCGTCAGCAGCCCGTCGCCGGTTGAGTAGCCGTAATTGTCGTTTACGGCCTTGAATCCATCGACGTCGAAGTAGGCCACGGCCAGCAGCCGTTTGGTCCGGTGCGCTTGAGCCATGGCCTGGCGCAGCCGATCGGCAAACAACACCCGGTTGGGCAGGTTGGTCAGCGCATCGTATTGCGCGATGTGCTCCAGCCGTTGGTCTTTCTCCTTGATCTCCGTAATGTCAGTGAACAGGCCCACATACTGCTCCACCTCGCGCCGCGCGTCGCGGATGGCGTTGATGGTGAGCATCTCCGCGTAAATGTCGCCGCTCTTGGTCCGGTTCCAGATTTCCCCCGACCAATGACCGTCCCTGAGCAGGGAACTCCACATGTTTTCGTAGAACTCCCTGCTCTGCAGGCCCGATTGAAGCAGCCGGGGATTCTTCCCCAGCACTTCTTCTCGCGTGTAGCCGGTGATGCGCGCAAAAGCGTCGTTCACCTCGAGAATCGTTCCCGCGCGATCGGTGATCGTGATTCCTTCGCGGGCGCCGGTGAACACGGTGGCGGCCAGGCGCAGCCTCTCGTCCGCCTGCTTATGCTCCGTGACGTCCTCGGCGAGGATGAGGATGCCGCCCACCGCGCCGTTGCTGGTCCACCATGGAAGGACTTCGCGCTGGACCCATTGCACCTTTCCGTCGGCGCGCACCAGGCGTCTCTCTTCCTTGGCGACTTCCTCGCCGGCCAAACACCTCTGATGTTCTTCGCGCCACGCATCGGGAATCTCAGGCATCACCTCGTAGTGTGGGCGGCCGAGTATGTCGGCTCCAAGAAGACCGTGCATCTCCAGCCATCGCCGGCTCACGGCCAGGTAGCGCATCTCCCTGTCGAACATGGCCAGGGCCGCCGGCGCGTGCTCAATGAACAGTTGCAACAGATCTTCACTCTCGCGCAGCTTTTGCCGTGCTTCGATTTCCCGTGTGATATCCGGAGCCACGCCGAAGATGCCGATGATTTCGCCGTCCGGGCCGTTGATCGGGTACTTGCGATCGTCCACCCAGTGCTTCGTACCATCCTGGGCCACCATCTGCAGGATCTCGTTTACCCGCCTGCCTTCAGCAAAGGCCAGTCTCTCCATCTCGTAAAGCACGTCGGCCACGGCCTCAGGCAGAAGGTCGTAGTCGGTCTTGCCCACGATCTCACCCGGCTCATGCGCCGATTCCGTGAGCTTGGCTATGTTGTGGCTGGCGGCGAGAAAGACGTGGTTGCGGTTCTTGACGTAGATGTAATCAGCGGTGTGTTCGATCAACGACTTGAAACTGGTCAGCAGATGACCGTCGCCGGGCTCGCGCACATCCCGCGCGTCTTCGAGCGTCAATTCGAGGAGGAACTTTTCGCCGGTGCGCGCCTTTTTCTTTGTGTAGTGCGCCTTCACGCAGCGAATGCGCCCGCTGGCGTGGCGCACGCGCAGGCTGAGGCTGCCGGATCGAACTCCGAGATCGGGAGAGAAAACAGATGCCGCGACGCCCACGTCGTCGGGGTGGATCAGGTCTTTGAGGTGAACCTTCGAGGTGAGAAATTGATGCTGGCTATAGCCGAGCAAGGACTCAGTCGCGCCACGGACAGACACCAGCCGCGGCGGATCGCTTGATGCGAAGCAGAAGGTTGGATTCACCATGGGGCCCGGTTCCTCTGCGTCCATCCATGCTCGCGTCCGGGAGCCTAACATATCGCAATTTCCACAGGCAAATAGAATCGTAAGGCATGGCCGCAATCAATACATCGCCCCGGCAGTGCGTGCCGATACAACTTTCCGGGAACGGTGCAGCCATGACCGGTGCAGACCGTTTCGGGACGCATCGCCTTACGGCTCGAGAGGCTCCGTGCCAGTTTACGCTGTTGCCGACTTTGATTCCGCATTGCGACGAAAATTGCCGCGGTTCTCATGCCCATTGCGCACGCGGGCGTCGCATGAACCAAATCATGCACTCGTTATCCACGAGTTTTTTGTTGATGCTGCGATTACGGTGCGCTTATTCACGCGCACTCTTGGCATAATCCAAAAGGGATCGATTCCTCCGTAACTGTTCCGAGAGCTGCGGTCTGTGTCTCAGCCGGAAATGTGAGTTCAGAATCCGGATTTGGAGTTTGAGATCATGTGCCGAGATCGTGCGGATTCACCTGGGGAGCATCCAAGCGTGACCAGTTATCGCCGTCAGGACGTTCTGCGCATTCTCGAAATCAGCGCCCGCCAATTGCAAGCCTGGGAAAGGGCCGGGATCATCTCCCAAAAGGACATCTACAGCTTTCAGGATCTGGGGCAACTGCGCACGTTGCGCTCGCTGCGCGAGGACGACGTGCCCGCGGCGTCGATCCGCGACTCGATTCTGGCCATGAAAGCCGTGGCCGGCATGAGCAACCCGCTGCTCGAGGCGCGCGTGGTGCGCACAGGCACGCGCCTGGCATTTCGCCATCGCGGCGCCATGGTCGATCCCATCCGCCGGCAGTTGCTCTTCGACTTCGAGCGCATGGGCCGGCCGCAGCAGGCGCTGCCGGGCCCGTCTCCACTGCGCCGCACCGGCGCGCCGGAGCTGCGCGACCTGCGTGAGCGCTTCCATGCCGCGGTGCAGGCCGAGGAAGCCGGCGAAAAGCAGCGCGCCATCGCGCTCTACCAGGAGATCCTCTCGATCGATCCGCAGTATGCGGCCGCCTGCATCAACCTGGGCACGCTGTTTTTTCACCTGCGCCAGTACGGACGCGCCGAAGAGCTCTACCGCCGTGCGACCGAGGCCGACCCCGGATACGTGCTCGCCTACTTCGATCTCGGCAATGTGCTCGACGAGCTGGGGCGCCTGGACGAATCGATCGCCGCCTACCTGAAGGCGGTCACGCTCTCGCCGCGTTACGCCGACGCCCATTACAACCTGGCGCTGGCCTACGAGCGCACGGGCCAGAACCGCCAGGCGCTGCGCCACTGGCACGCCTACATCAAGCTCGACAATCGCGGTCCCTGGGCCGATCACGCCCGCGGCCAGATTCGCAAGCTTCTAAGCCGCGAAAAGCTCGGCATCGCCTTCCGCGCCGACCACTTCGTTGCTCCCCGCAAAGGTAGGGCGGCGCTGGCGCTGGTGTAAGAAACCTCCCAATATTTTAGCTATCGGTGATAGGAGACCGGCTTCAAATCGTGAGCGATTCTATCAGCGAATTCCGGTTGAGCCGCAGACGTTCGCAATTAAGCGAGACATGCAGACGCGTGATGCGCAGGCTGTTTTTCGTCATCTGAGGCTGCCAACACGGTTCAATCTCCGAAATTGTTGGTCACAGTAAATCTTTTCGGATTGCGCCAGCGTTGTACAGTTGGAAGCTGCGATTCACAGATGCTCGCCATGGCGCAACAAATCCCGGCTTGGCCGCAGACGATCGAACAGTTTGAGCGCCTCGTCGAGGCCACACAAGACGATCTTGTCAACTTTGCGTTTCATCAGTTAGGGAATCAGGATGACGCAGAGGACGCGGTACAGGACGTCTATGTACAGGCGTATCGAGACCGCAGCAAGCGACAGCGCATTACCGAGGTCCGCCCGTATCTATTTCGCATGGTGCGGAACCGCTGCACCGATTTTCACAGATCTCGGCTGCGGCGCCCCGCGGAACCTGTGACGGACCTGGTCGCTTCCAACGAGGACACTTTTTCGAGGGTAGCGGCGCAAGAGCAATCGAAAGAACTCGATCGGTTGCTTGGTGGTATTCCCAGCCGAGAAGCTGAAGTCATCCGGCTGCGGGCCCATTCGGAGCTGTCGTTCGCCGAAATTGCAATCGTCGTTGGCGCATCGGTTCCGACGGTGAAGTCGCGATTTCGATATGGTCTCGATAAATTGCGCCGCACGCTTCGTGCAAAAGGAGGAACCAGATGAACTGCCAGGAAACTATTTATCGGATGACCGATTTGTTGGACAAGGAACAGGGTCCGAAGGCGGAACTGGTTCGTGAGCATCTGGCAAATTGCCCGGCGTGTCGCGTCCGCTTCGAAGAGCACGAACATATCTTCGAATCGGTGCGGCGAGCCCGCAGAATTGCGGCTTCACATCAATTTGGAGCGAAAACCATGAAAGCAATCGCGAATGAAGCCGCACTGGAAGCCACAACAACCGGGAAATTCTGGCACTTACAGGGGTGGAGGCGTTGGGCTGTTGCCGCCTGCGCAACCGCCCAACTCATTTTCTTACTACCCAGCTTGGCCCCCCACTTCGGCGGAAGGCGCTCAGCGTCCGCTGTCCTGGCTCAATCGATAGAAGCGATGTCCAATGTGCAAACCATCCATATGACAGGCCGCATGCGGACAATACCGGGCGATAACTTTGAGCTGATAGGCGCCGAATACGATTTCGTTCCTTTGGAATTGTGGCGCGAGTACAATCCCAGCCGGTGGCGTGTCGAGAAGCCTGGTCGAGTCGTGGTTATGGATGGCACGTCATCCACCCTGTACATCAGCCAATTGAATCAATACATGAAAGCATCAACGCAAGCTGGCTTTGTCGAGTGGCTTCGCCCTCTATTGAACCCCGAAAGCATCTTGCAAAACGAATTGGATTCCACAAAGATGAAACCATCTGACGCCACAGTCACGGAGTCCAACGGGAACGTTACGTTGACCGTTCGACGGAAGGCGGAAGGCTCGTTCGCAAATACATGGACGAAGAATAAGTCTATCGATGAGTCGGATCATACCTGCATCTACAAGTTCGATTCGGCTACGAAGCGGCTTCAAGCCCTGCAGGTAGTGATTCACACCGGTAGTCAGGATGTGCCTGTGCTCGAATTGAACGATATCCGGTACAACGAGACGCCCCCAGACAAACTGTTTGCACTTCAAATTCCGGAAGGGGCCACACAGATTATTGCCCCAGAACAGATGTCCTCAGCCGTCGATGCCATCCTCGGCCCGAAGGACGCAGCGGAGTACTTCTTCAATGCGCTTGCTCAAAAAGACTGGAACGCTGTGCTCGGCGTATATCCGACCAGCACAGTCCCAGACTTAGTCAAGAGCTATTACGGCGGCCTTTCGATTCTCTCCATCGGCGTGCCGTTTAAGTCGGGAATCTACGCCGGATACTTTGTCCCGTACCGGATTCGTCTGTACGATGGCACTGTGATTTCACACAACCTGGCTGTGCGCAACGACAATCCTCAAAAGCGATGGGTTGTCGATGGCGGATTCTAGCCTTTCTACCATTCACAAGGCTGCATACAGTATGCAGCCTTGTGATTTTTGACGCATAGCTTGGAAGTCTGGACCTCATCGACAGTATCCGTACGCAGCCGTTTACAGCTTCTGCTTCCGCTGCACTGTGTGCGCACGCCATGCACGCGGCACAGCGCAGATCTCAACCGCCAACCATCCCCTCCGCTGCCTCAGCCACCGCCGCGATATGCGCCGGACGCGTGCGGCAGCAGCCGCCAACAATCTGCACGCCGGCTTCGAACCACTCGGCCGCTCTCGCGCCGAAGTCAGCCGGATCGGTGAGCCCCGTCCAGCAGCTCCGCGCCGCGTCCCACCCTTCGCCCGAGTTCGGATAGACCATCATTGGCTTGTCTGAGCCGGCGCGTAGATCGGCAATCAGCGAAGGAACCCACTTCGGCGGGACGCAGTTCACGCCAATGGCGATCGTCTGCGGGAAGCTCGCGACAAGGGCGGCGCAGTCTGCCACGCGCTCGCCGTGCGAAACGTGCTTCTCGTCGCGGCACGAGAAGCTGAACCACGCCTGCAGTTCGGGCCAGGGCGACATTGCCTCTCCCACCGCGCGAGCTTCTTCGAGCGAAGGGAAAGTCTCGAATGCGAGCAGATCGGGCGCTTGCCGGCCTTTAGCACGCGCGAAAACCTCAATCCGTTCGCGATGGAAACGGACGAGATCGTCGTAGGAGCAATCGTAGTTGCCATGGTACTCGCCGCCGTTGTGCAGCGCCGCGCCATACGGCCCGAGCGAGCCCGCCACCAGAACGCGGCGGCCGGGGAACTCCGCAACCGCCGACCGCGCCAACTCGACCGATCGCAGCAGCGCCGCGTCGGCGCGATCGGGCGGCAAGCCCACCTCAACATAGCCCATGCGCGACACCTGGTAGCTGCATGTGGCAATGCACTCCGCGCCGGCTTCGATATACGCGTGATGCACGGCGAGCAGGATCTCCGGCTGGCCCTCAAGCACATGCGCCGACCACAGCGGGCCGTCAATGCGCGCGCCCGCATACTCAAGCTCGGTGGCAAGTCCGCCGTCGATGACGTGGACGCCGTGCAGAATAGCGTTTTGGCCGCCGGCCTTCTCTCTCATGAAGCGATAGTAACGCCCAGCAAGAGGAATTCGACCTGCGCCCCGGGCGGCGATCTTTATTAGTTGGCAGCGTCTTTCTGGCGGGTGGCCTTCACAGCCGACAGAAGCCCAATGCCGATCATCACAATCGCGCCCACAAGAATCCAGTGCGATGGCATATGCACCAGGTGCGCGGCATAGACCAGCCCGGCGATTACGATTGCGTAGCCAGCGGCATAAAGTCCGAACGACATGTGATCTCCTTAGCCAGGTACTGTGCACTTGTATGGAATCTCGCACACTATTCGAGCCTCGCACTGCGAGCGGACTTAGTCTGAGCAGTTCAGACCATCATTTCGATTTCTGATGCAAGCACGTCGCAACGGGACGCAACGGTAGCACTGTCAGGCTTATTGGCTCTCGGGATCCTAAAGAAACTTGGCTGGCTGCTGAACAGGCTGGAGGCTAGAAGCTAGCAGCTAGAAGCTGCGCTCACACTTTCTGCGTCCGCTGTACCTGGCGCACGCCGTCCACTCGCCGCAATCCGAGAACCATTCGATTCAGGTGGCGCACATCCTCGGCTTCCACCACAAACTCGATGATCGCCTCGCCCTCTTCGTCGCGCCTCAGCTCCACACCGCGAATATCGGTGTTCTCATCGGAGATAACGGCGGTCAGCTCCTTCAACATACCGGTACGGTCCTCGCAGTTGACGATGATCTTCACGGGATAGCGCTGCAATTGCCCGGCCCCATCGGGAGTGCGCGACCACTCCACGTTGATGCGCCGGTCGCTCTCGTAGAGCAGGTTCTGCATGTTGGGGCAACTGCGCGCATGCACGGCCACTCCCTTGCCTCGCGTCACGTAGCCCACAATCTCCTCGCCGCGAATGGGATTGCAACACCGCGCGCGATAAACGAGCAGATCGTTCTGGCCCTCAACCTGCAGCGAATCTGAACCGGCCAGATGCAGCTTGCGCACTGCGTCGCTCATGCCTGCTTCGCCCGGCTTGCCCGCCGCAGCGGGCGCGCCCTGGTTGGCCTCAGGCGGACCGGCAAAGCCCGGCGCAAGCTTGCCGAGCACCTGGTGCGCCGTATGCTTGCCCTGGCCCAGCGCGGCCAGCAGATCGGCCGCCGTGGCCACGCCGAACTCGTTGGCGATGCGGCCCAGGTCCCGATCGTCGATCTGCGCCATCGGAACCTTGAACTTGCGCGCCTCGCGGTCCAGCAGCTTGCGTCCGATCTCCACCGCGCGCTGCCGCTGATCCTCGTTCAGCCAGTGCTTGATCTTGTTACGCGCGCGCGGGCTTTTGACGAAGGTGAGCCAGTCGCGGCTCGGCTTGTGGTCCTTCTGCGTGACGATCTCGACGATGTCGCCCGTGCGCAGCTTGGTGCGCAGCGGAGCCATGCGTCCGTTAATCTTGGCGCCCACGCACGAGTGGCCAACGTCCGTGTGAATGGTGTAGGCGAAGTCGACCGGCGTCGCACCGGCGGGAACCACCACCACCTTCCCCTTCGGCGTGAAGGTGTACACCTCGTCGGGATACAGGTCCATCTTCAGGCTGGAGAGGAACTCGTTGGGATCCGTCATCTCCTTCTGCCATTCGACAAGCTGGCGGATCCAGTTCAGCCGCTCCTCGTCGCGGGCCGTCACCACGCCGCCGCCCGCTTTGTACTTCCAATGAGCCGCAATGCCTTCCTCGGCGATGCGGTGCATCTCCTCGGTGCGAATCTGCACTTCAAACTGATGCCCGATCACGCTCATCACCGTGGTGTGCAGAGACTGGTAGCGGTTGGCGCGCGGCATGGCGATGAAATCCTTGATGCGCCCCGGCACCGGCCGCCACAGCGTGTGGATCAACCCGAAGACCGCGTAGCACGAGGCCACGTCCTCGGTGATCACGCGAACGGCTAGCAGATCGTACACCTGGTCGAAGGAAACCTTCGTGCGCTCGATCTTCTGGTAGATGGAGTAGAGCCGCTTGATGCGCCACTCCACACGCGCATGGATGCCGTTTTCCCGCAACTGCTCCACCAGCGTGTCTTCCACGCCGCGCAGAAACTGCTCGCCGTCCGCACGCCGCGCCTCCACCGCCGATGCCACGCGTTCGTAGCTCATCGGATCGGTGTATCGAAAGGCCAGATCCTCGAGCTCGCCGCGCACCTTGCCCATGCCGAGCCGATGCGCCAGCGGCGCGTAGATGTCCAGCGTCTCGCGCGCAATCGCCTCTCGCCGCTCTGGCTTCAATGGCTCAAGAGTGCGCATATTGTGCAGCCGGTCCGCCAACTTGATCAGCACCACGCGCACATCCGACACCATGGCCAGCAGCATCTTGCGCACGTTTTCGGCCTGCCGGTCTTCGCGGTTGGCAAACTGGATCTTGTCGATCTTGGTTACGCCCTCGACAATGTGCGCCACCTGGTCGCCAAAGCGCTCCGCAATTTCCTGACTCGTCGCCGGGGTGTCTTCCACGGCATCGTGCAGCAGCGCCGCCGCGATTGCCGTGGAGTCCAGCTTCATTTCCGCCAGGACCTCGGCCACCTCGAGCGGGTGAACAATATAAGGCTCGCCGCTCAGGCGTGTCTGACCTTCGTGGTGCGCGACGCAGAACTCCCAAGCCTTTCGAATCAACGAGATATCTTCATTGGGCCGGTTGGCATGCACTTGGCGCAGAAGCGCTTCGAAGCGGCTGCCTATCGAGTCGTTGTCATGGGGGTGGGGCTGGGCACCGGGGGTGGCAACCTGCGCACTCTGCGAGGAAGCCGCGTGCACACTTGAGTCCTCTGCCGGTATGGTTTGCCGGACAGTCGCCATGCTTTATTATAGGCCGCTTATGGTCACCGGGCATGAATTCCCGGCGCTCGCCCAGGTTCGGGCCCCCGCTCAGGAACGGGGGTGTCGCGGATCAATTCGAGCGTAACTCGAGCATAAATGCGGCAAACTCGATATAGCAACCAGCCAATCCAGATTGCATCAGCCCTGCGCTTGGTAAGATGGAATCTGCCTTCTGCTCGGCGTGAGGGCCCTCAGAATCAGTAACTTAAGCCAATGGCCAAGCGTCGCAAACCGGAAGTCGCCCCACCACCCGCATCGCGTCGTGATGCGCAGGCCTCACCGCCGGGCGCCGTGGTCAGTCGACGCGCCGCCGACCGCCTGCGCTCGGGCCATCTCTGGGTTTACGCGTCAGATGTTGTGGCGGTCACCTTTCCAGAGCCAGATGAAGAAGCACCCTCGCTGATTTCGGTGGCTGACCAACGCGGAGTTCTTCTGGGAACCGCGCTCTACAGCCCTTTGTCCCAGATCGCACTGCGTCTCGTTTCGCGCGAATCCGTCGACCCCGCCGCATGGCTCAAGCTGTTGGCGTCGCGCCTGCGCGCGGCCGTCGCCCGCCGCAAGCCGATGCTCGATGACGAGAACGACGCCTGCCGCCTTTGCTTCAGCGAGGCAGACGAGCTGCCGGGCCTCGTCATCGACAAATACGGCAAGCTCGTTGTTCTGCAGCGCCTGACCAAAGGCTTGCTAGCCAGCGGCGTTAAGGAAGCTTGCGTGCGGGTGCTGCGCAAGGAGCTAACACCCGCAGCTATTTTCGAGCGCCCGGACCCCCGCATTCGCGAACTCGAGGGCCTGCCGGCACCCAGTCTTGATCCGTTGTGGCTTGCCGAAACCAAAGAGCCGGTTACCGAAACGAAATTCCATCTCAACGGTCTTGCCTTTCACTATGACGCCAATGCGGGACAAAAGACGGGCGCGTTTCTCGATCAGCGCACGAATTATGCGGCGGCACGCGAGTGGGCTCGGCGCCTTGGCGCAATTGGCCGTGCGCTGGATGTTTGCTGCTACCAGGGCGGATTTGCGCTGCATCTTGCCGAGGTCTGCCGCCGAGTCACGGGCATTGACGTGTCGCGCGCTTCACTTGAAGTGGCGGAGCAGAATCTCGCCGCCAATCGATCGCGCATCGCTGCCGAGGTCGAATGGATCGAGGCCGATGCCTTCGAGATTCTGCGCGACTGGGCGCAGGCCCGCGAGAGCTTTGACGCGATCGTCCTCGATCCGCCCGCCTTCGCCAAGACCAAACGCGCCGTGGAAGGCGCACTGCGCGGCTACAAGGAGCTGAACCTGCGCGCGTTGAAGATGCTGCTGCGTCCCGGCGGCCTGCTTGTCACCTGCTCCTGCTCGCATCACGTCGCGTGGGCCGATCTTGAAGGCGCCGTCGCCGCGGCTGCCGCCGATGCCGGGCGGCGCGTGCGCCTGCTCGAGCGCCGCGGCGCCGCCCCCGACCATCCGGTCATCCTCAATCTGCCAGAGACCGAATACCTCAAGTGCCTGGTGCTTGAAGTGGAATGAAGTAGGGAACAAAGGAACGAGGGACCAAGGGAGCAAGAAAGCAAGGGAGCAAGGAAGCGAGAAAAGCAAGTTGGCTTCATTTGTTTCCGGTCGGAGCGCATCCGTCAGGACGATTTGCCGGAAGCAAGGCCAATCCAAAGATTGCCCATGTGAGCCAAAACTCGGGCGAGCCTTACTCCCTCGTTTCCGGGTTGCTTCAGCCCCTTGTTCCCTTGGTCCCTTGGTCCCTCCGTCCCTCGTCCAGCGGCCAACCTTAACTCGGCCAAGGCTTCTTTTACCTGCGCACGCAACGCCTCGGCCTCAAACGTGCAGGAGCGCAAATAGGCCGACACCGTTACACCCGCTTCCGCGGCGCGCTGATGCAGCCGGGCGCACTCCGGCTTGCTCAAGCGAATGGTGACGCTCATGGTGCGCAGGTCGCAGTCGAGCGATGCTTGCTGCGGCGGAAGCCCTTCGCCGGTGCGATCTGCGGCGAGAGGTCCCGGTTGCAGCGTCCCGCTCAACTCCGGCGTCGCCTTCCACTCATCACGCTCCTCAGGCTTGTACCTGGCATGCGCGCGAAGGGCGCGCTCGTAGCTCAACGTCGCCACATCCTCGCCCAGGCCGCTCGAGTCGAACACAGAGTCGCGATCCGGCTCCTCGCGCGAAGGCGATGCCAGCGTGGCCAGCAGTCCGGCAAAGCTCTGGGGAGTGGAGGTCGGTTGAGTTTGTGCCGGCTCCTGCATGGAACGGAGCATACCGCACCTCACGTGCGCAGCCCTGAGAATGCTCCAATCCAAAGCCCCGACTCGCCCAATTCAGGAAGCATTCCGCACAATTCCCAATTCGGCGCGCACACGGCTCGCATTCTGCCTTCGCTGCCCGCCTACACCGGGGCGACCCGATCACCCTGGTTCACGCCCGCCGTCAACTTCGGCGGCTCAGGCAGAACGCGTCCGGGCAGGCGCAGCATCTGGCTGATGGTGTCCGCCGGCACAGGACGCGAAAAGAGGAAGCCCTGTCCAAAGCGGCATCCCAACTGGCGCAGCAGCGTGTACTGCTCCATCGTCTCAATTCCTTCCGCCACCACATCCATTCCCAGCACGCGCGCCAGTTCCACAATGGTGCGCACGATCTGCAAAGCCTGGTCGCCTGCCGTCATGCGCGTAACAAACGAGCGGTCGATCTTGAGTACGTCGAAGGGCAGGGAATGCAGGTGATGCAGCGAGCTATAACCGGTGCCGAAATCGTCCATCAGGAGCGAGACCCCCAACCGGCGCAGGCTTCCCAGAACCTCCAGAGTGGTGCCGTTCTCCGAGATCAGGCTCGACTCCGTCATCTCCAGTCCCAGCAGCCGGCTCGACACTCCCGACAAACGAAGCAGCGCCTCCACATGATCGGCCAGCCCTTCACGCGCGAACTGCCGTGCGGAAAGGTTCACGCACACGCGCGGCGCTGCAAGATCGGGATCTTCGTGGTTCCATTTCTGAATTTGGCTGCAGGCCTCGGAAAGTCCCCAGTCGCCGATGGGCAGGATCAGCCCGCTCTCCTCGGCGAGGGGAATAAAGTCCATGGGCGGAATCAGTCCCCGCTCGGGATGCTTCCAGCGGATCAGCGCTTCCAGTCCCACGATCCTGCGTGAAGCAAGCTCGATCTCCGGCTGGTAGAACATCACAAACTGCCGCTTATCCAGCGCCTGCCGCAAATCCGACTTGCGCGGCCAGATCCCGGCCACGGATTCCCGGGTGCGCGTTTGCCGCACGCGATATCTGCGGAATGTCTTCCGCATCTTGCGCAGCTCCAGTTGGCTGGCGGCAATGTCAGCCAGGCTCTCAAGCATGCGCAACTCCTCTGCTGCCATGCCTCGTCTGGGCTGGCACCCAAAAACCGTCAGCACACCCAGGATCATGCCGTCGCTCGAGCGGATCGGCGCGCTGGCGAACGACGTCACCTCGAGGCGGCGAATCGTCATCCGGTTCCCTTCAAAATTGGGATGCCTGGAAACGTCGGGCACCACTACCGGCCCATCCTCCGCCAGCACCATCTCGAATACGCTCCGGTCGCGCGGAAGCTCGCGTACCGGCTCACCCCAATAGGACTTGATCCACACGCGGCTCTCATCGGCAAAGCCCAGCAGCACGGTGTCTGCCTTGAAGTATTCGGCTGTCAGGCGGGTGATGGCGTCGAAGCTCGGTTCGGGCTCCGAGTCCAGAATGCCCGTCGATGCTAGGGCGGCCAGGCGGGCATCTTCGTCCTGCCAGTTGATCTCGGCTGTCTGCAGTTCTGCCTGCGGCATTCTTGCTCCGGGTTCCCGCTTTGCCGCCGGCTGCTCGTTTCGCGCCCCGCGGCATTCATGTGTTTGGATACCTCGATTTTGCCGATGCCGATGGCGTCAGTCCGCAATGAATCGATCGCGGCTGGTTTCCGCGAGCGAAGCCACTGCGGGCGCGCTTCCGGGCAAACTTTCGGGTTCCGTACTTTCCTTATCGGAAAAGGGGTCCCGCGACATGAGGTTACGCACGGACAATTCCAGCCTGTGTCCGCCCGGCTTCTCCGCTGACCGAAGTTGTTACTTATGCGAGGCTGGCTGTCCTGTTTCCGTCCACAGAAAGGTGAGCCCTTCGGTCTCGTCCTGGATCTTCTGCTCGATGCCAACGCCGGCCGAGTGGCCGCCGGTAACGCTATAGTGCAGCAGAATCGGCCGTCCACTCGATGAGTCCGCTTGCATTAGCGCCGTCATCTTGCGCGCATGCATCGGATCCACTCGGGTGTCGCTGGCCCCGGTAAAAAACAGCACCGACGGGTAGGCCGTGCCTTTCTTCACGTTCTGGTAAGGAGAGTATTTGAGCAGGTATTTGAACTGCTCCTCGTTCTCCGCCGATCCGTACTCCGTGGTCCAGTGTGCGCCCTGCTCGAACTTCTGGTAACGCAGCATGTCCAGCAGCGGATAGCCGCATTCCACCGCCGAGAAAAGCGCCGGCCTCTGCGTGCTTGCCGCACCCATCAGCAGTCCGCCGTTCGAGCGGCCCAGGATGGCGAAATGCTCGGGCGACGTGTATTTGTTGGCGACCAGATATTGCGCCGCGGCAAAAAAGTCGTCAAACACGTTCTGCTTACCAGAAAACATCGCCTGCTCGTGCCATTTCTCGCCGTACTCGCCGCCGCCGCGCAGGTTGGGCAGCGCAAACCAGCCGCCTTGTTCGAGCCACCATGCATACTCCGGCTTCCACTGGGGCAACTCGCTCAGGTTGAATCCCCCGTAGCCGGTCATCAGCAGGCGCTCGGTTCCATCCTGCTTCAGGCCCTTCTTGCCGGCGATGAACATAGGAACCTTGGCGCCGTCCTTCGAGGGAAAGAAAACCTGCTTCAATTCGTATTGGCTCGAGTCGAACGGAACTTTGGTCTGCGCGAACACCTCCTGCTTGCCGGTCAGCGTATCGACGCGGTAAATCGTGGGCGGCACGATGAACGACTCGAAGCTGAAGTAGCCGTAGCGCTCCGTCGAACGTCCCGAGAGAATAGTTGCCGAACCGATGCCGTCGTAGGCGATCGTTCCCGCGGGCTTGCCGTCCAGCGCGTAGACGTCCGTTTCGGTCTTCACGTCGTGCAGACGGTTGACGTAGATCTTGTCGCCCACGATGTTGAAGCCGTCCATGGCGTCGGCGCCTTCGGGCACGATCGTCGTCCACGCATCGGGCATGATGCCCGGGTCGGCCTTCAGGATTCTCCAATTGGGCGATTTGTAGTCGGTGCTTACATACCACGCGCCCTTCACGTAGTCGGCGGAAAAGCGCGAGTCGACGCCCCAGATGAGGACGTCGAAGTATGAGCCGGGCTTGGTCAGGTCGCGGTAAACGATGTCTACGCGCCTGGGCGGCACGCCGCGGTCCACCTGGATTTCAAGATAGCGGTAATCGTCCGTCACCGCCGCGGAGATCAGGTCGCTTGGGCCAAGCGCCTCGCCGCGAAACTCGCGCCCGAAGACCAGCTTGTCCCCGGAGACCCTTGCTCCCAACTGGTGCGCGTAGATCAGCGATCCCTTCGCATCCATGCGCGAGTAAAAGAGCCCTTTCCCGTCCGGCGTGAAGGCCACGCTCAGGTAAATGCCGCTGGGCAGCTCATCGTCGAGCGTCTTGCCAGTCTTCACATTGAAGATGCGCACCGTGGTTTCATCCGCGCCGCCCGCGCGCACCAGGTACGCCACAAGCGTTCCGTCGCGCGACACGTCCGCCAGGTTGACCGAAGTGTTCGGGTCGCGGCTGAATTGCGCCGGATCGATGAGCCGTTTGTCTTTTTCCGTCCAGCCGTGGCGCACGTAGATCGACGGCTGGTCCTCGCCCGCCAGCATCTTCTCGAAGAACAGATCGTTCCCGCGCTGGATGGGCACCGTCCACGTGGTCACGTGCTCCAGAGCGTCAAGATCGTCGCTGATCTGCGGGCGAATGCGCGCCTGCTCCATGTAGCGCTGTGTGTAGACATTCTCAGCATCGATGAAGGCCTTCGTGTCGGCGCTGCTGGCATTCTCGAGCCAGCGGTAATCGTCTTGAATCTTCGTCCCGAAGTAGTCGTCTGTGACCGGAACGGCCGCCGCCTCGGGCGGAGGCGGCAACGTGATTCCACCGCGCCCGTGAATCGCCTGGCCCAAAGCCACCGTTCCTGAAAGCGCGCAAAGCAGGGCGCATGCGATGTTCCGGCGTATGCGGTACCACATGGAGACAGAATAACCGTACCCACTCACAATCCGTGCCCCGCTGCACCAACACCCCGGTAAAATCGACAGCAGTGACCACCCAGCCCACAGATCGCGACCCGCAGCAGCTCGACTTTGACGCCGGCGCGGAAACTCAGCCGCCGCGCTCCTGGTGGTCGCGCGCGCGTGGCGTTCTGCGTCCCTCGCACGCGCACAGCATCTTTTCCGCCACCGTCGTGCTCATGGTGTCAACGTTTCTTTCGCGCATCATCGGGCTGGTGCGCGTCAAATACATCGTGTGGCTCTTCGGCCGCGGCGTGGAGGCCGATGCGCTCAACGCCGCCTTCGTCCTGCCCGACATGATCTCCTACTTCCTCGTGGGCGGCGCGGCCTCCATCACCTTCGTCACCATCCTTACCCGCTACCACGAGGACGGCCGCGATGCCGAAGGCGAGCGTTCGCTCTCCGTGATCCTGACAACGATGTACCTGGTGCTCGGAGCGGCCATCGTTGTGGCCGAGATCTTTGCACCCTGGTATGTGCGTTGGTGGTTCAATGGCTTTGACCCGCACAAGGCCGCTCTCTGCGTCATGCTCACGCGCATTCTGTTGCCCGCGCAGTTGTGCTTCTTTGCCGGCGGAGTCTTCGGCGCCGTTCTGCTGGTCCGCAAGCAGTTCAACGTGCAGGCCGTGGCGCCGCTTATCTACGGCCTCGGCACCATTGTCGGCGGCGTGCTGCTCGTCAGGCAGATCGGCGTCTCTTCGCTGGCCATCGGCACCGTGGGCGGCGCCGTATGCGGGCCCTTTCTGCTCAACTGGTTCTTCGCCCACCGCGCCGGCGCGCGCTACCGCATGGTTCTCGACTGGCACGACGAGGGCCTGCGCGAATGGGTGCGCCTGTCGCTGCCGCTTATGGCCGGGGTCTCGCTGGTCACTGCAGATAACTGGATCATCGCGCACTTCGCCTCAAGCATCGGCGGCGCCGTCTCCTTGATGAGTTACGCCAAACAACTCTTTACCGCGCCCATGGCCATGCTGGCGCAGGCCGCGGGCGCAGCCTCCATGCCGTTCTTCGCCAGCCTGTGGACGCGCGATCGCCGCTACGAGTTCGCGACCGGCGTAGCCGACTCCGTTTCCCGCGTTGCCTCGCTCGGCCTTCTCGTCGCCTCGCTCATGGTGGCGCTCGGCTGGCCGGCTATCGATCTTGTCTTCACCGGCGGGCGCTTCTCGGCCGCCGATTCGCGGCTTTGCTCGGCTTATTTCGCCGTCTTCTCGGTCTCCGTCTGCCTGTGGTCGGCGCAGGCCATTTACTCGCGCGCATTCTATGCCGCCGGAAACACCTTCGTGCCCATGGTTGCCAGCACCATCGTCACAGTCGTCTCGCTGCCCATCTATGGCTTTCTTTACCACTGGTGTGGGGCCCTGGGCCTGGCGGTTGCCTCCGACTGCGGCATCGCGCTGCAAACAGCCTCCATCGCAGTTCTCCTTCACAGGCGCCGCATGGTCTCCATCGCCGGCCTCGACTACGAGGAGATGGGCCGTTGCCTCCTTGGATCGTGCGCGGGCGGCGCAGCCGCGTGGGTCACTGCGTGGGGTCTGCGCGCCGTCTTCGATCACATGCCGCGCATGGCCCAGCTTCATCACGCTCGCTACTATGCCGATGCGGCGATCCTCATCGCCGGGCTCGCTCTCTGGACGGTGGCTGCAGGTTGGGTCCTCGACAAATCCGGCTCGGCGCTGCCCCGGGTCGCGCTCCGCCGGCTGCGGCTGGGCTGAGCCCGCCACATTCCGCCCGCTACTTTCTGCATTGTGCGGCGCATCCCGGCGCCCCAAACTCAATCCGCCGCAAAAACACAAGCACTCCCCATGACGCGGAAGCGCTTGTCTTGATGCGAAGATTCTCGAGGTCGCCGCTACAACCCGGCCGCGATGTTTGCCGCTGCGCCTAAACCGAGTTATGCGCCTCGTGGATCGACGGGGTCGCGGCAGGAACCGCAACCGGGCCCGTCGTTCCGGTGGCCTGCGCCGCCTTCGAGTCGGGCTTGCGGATGTCGATCCCGCCCTTGAAGAACGCGCCGTCTTCAATGCTGATGCGCGCCGCCGCCACGTCGCCGTGCAGCGATCCTTCCGCGCGAATGTCCACGCGGTCAGTGGCCGAGATGTTGCCGCGCACCTTGCCCAGCACCACAACCTCGCGCGCCGTGATGTTTGCTCCCACCTGGCCGTTACGGCCCACGGTGACGCGGTTGCCGGGGAGGTTGATCGCGCCCTCCACCTTGCCGTCGATATATAGAGACTCCGAGCCTGTAATCTCGCCCTTAATAAACAAGCCCTTGCCAATGGTCGCCTGCTCTGCGGAGTTCGCCTGCATGCGGGTGGGGGCCTCAGGCACTGCTGCCGGAGGGGCCGCGCGGGGCGGTTCCGGCATAGGATTCGGAGTCGTCGATCCGGTCTGACTTGGTTTCCACATTGCGGTCACGGTGGTTTTCCTTTTCTGTCCACTGAGGACTGAGGGTGCCAAGGCAAGGCCAACGGCTCGAACCCTGAAAATCAGAATGGCGCTGCCGCATCGCTCACTGCGGCAATCTCCTGAACGGCCCGGAAGCGGACGAATCAAGCTTCAGGCTCTGCCAGAATGACGCGCAGCCCCATTCTACGGCATGTCTGGGGTAACTGTGGAGTCACAACTGTCTTATGAGTGCCAACCTCTTAACTTGCCGTAGTCTTAGCGTATGACCGATCACGAGTTGATCGACCGGATCGCGGCCTCGCCAAGCCAGAAGGCCGGGTACAAGCAGTTGGTCCGCGAGCTCTCGCTGGGCGGGGGGCGGGAACGCCGCCTCCTCCTCGAGCAACTGGTCCGGCTCACCGCGCGCGGCCGCCTGGTCCAGTTGGATCGCGAGCACTGGAGCCTTCCCCGTGCGGCCTCTCGACCGGCCCAGTCATCGCGCCAGAACCTTGTCGCCGGGCGCCTCGATCTGCACCGCGACGGCTACGGCTTCGTGCGCCCCAACCGCCGATCTGGCGGCCCGGAAGCAAAACCTCAAACAGGCGTCACCCAGGATGTCTTCATTCCGCCCAATGAAATCAACTCCGCCATGCAAGGCGACCAGGTGCTGGTCGAGTTCGACCCTCCCAAGGCGGATGGCCGCATGCAGGGCCGCATCATTCGTGTCATTGAGCGCCGAAACCCCACCGTTGTTGGGACCTTTCGCTATCCGCATTCTGATCGCGAACGCAACGGCATTGTCGTTCCCTTTGACGACCGCATGACGCAGCCGATTCTGATTCCTCCTGGCGCAGAGATTCCTCAGGTCGCCACGCCGTCGACACCGCATCGCGTCCTCGGCCGCGAGGCAAAAGCTACTCCAAAACACGAAAGCGCGGAGCGCCCGGAGAACCTGGAAGGCATGGTCGTCGACGTCGAGATCACGCGTTGGCCCACGCCCACGCGCCCGCCTATCGGCCGCGTCATCGAGGTCCTCGGTTCACCCGACGACTTCGGCGTCGACGTGGAGATGATGATCCGCAAGCACCATCTCCCGCGCATTTTTCCCGACGCCGTGCTCGCCGAGGCGCGTGCCGTTGCTCACCTCGATCGCGCTGAAGCCGCCCGCCGCCGCGACTTCCGATCGCTGCCCACCGTCACCATTGACGGCGAGACCGCGCGCGACTTCGACGACGCGGTTCTCGTCACGGAGCGCGACCACGGCGCCGGATACGAACTCCAGGTCCACATTGCCGACGTATCGCAATACGTTCTGCCCAACTCCGCGCTCGATCTCGAAGCCCGCTTCCGCGGCACCAGCGTATACTTCCCCGACCGCGCCATCCCCATGCTGCCGCAGGAGCTTTCGACCGACATCTGCAGCCTGCGCCCCAACGAGGATCGCCTCGTGCTGAGCTGCATCATGCAGCTCGATCCCGCTGGCAACATCGAAAGCTTCGAGATTGTCGAAGGCGTCATTCGCTCCGCCGCGCGCATGACGTATGCGGAGGTCACCGCGATCCTTGACCGCGCCGACATACTCGTCCAAAACGCAGAGGCGAGTGAGCGCTTCGAGCGCATGAAGAGGCTCGCCGTCCTTATGAACCAGCGCCGCGAGGAACGCGGCTCCATCGACTTCGATCTCCCCGAGCCGGTGATCGAGTTCGACGAGCACGGCCAGATGCGCGGCGTGACGCGCGCCGAGCGCACCTGGGCCAACCGCCTCATCGAGGAATTCATGCTCGCCGCCAACGAGTGCGTCGCCGTCTGGCTTGAAGACCTCGGCGTCCCTTCGCTCTACCGCATCCACGAGAAGCCCGAACCGCGTCGCGTCGTGCAATTCGAAGAGCTCGCCGCCGGATTCGGATACTCTCTTGGTCTCGGGCCGCTTCCGGTAAAGCGCGTACAGACGCGCGCCGAACGCCGCGAATCGCACGGCCGCGGCCGCAATCCACGGGAGCACGAAGTCCCCGAAGACATTGCCGTCACGCCGCGCATGTACCAGAAGCTAGCCGCGCGCATCGAGGGCAAGCCTGAAGAGCGCATTCTCAGCTATCTCATGCTGCGCTCGCTCAGCCAGGCGCGCTACTCCGAGGTCAATGAGGGCCACTTCGCCCTCGCCGCGCCCACCTACACGCATTTCACTTCGCCCATCCGGCGCTATCCCGACCTCATCGTGCACCGCATTACGAAGAGCCTGCTTCGCGCCGGCGTCCCCGGTCGCCGAACCCTTGAGCTAACGCGCCTCGACTCCCCCTGGTCCCACCCGAATGAAGCAACCGCCCCACGAAATCGGGTGCCCCAGGTCCCGATTCTGGGACCTGGGAAACCTCAAAGCTCGAATGTCCCCCACCCCATCCCGGAACCCGAACTCGCCGAGATCGCCGAAGAATCGAGCCTGGCCGAGCGCCATGCCGCCGAAGCCGAGCGCGAGCTGGTCGAGTGGAAGAAGGTCCGCTTCATGCAGGACCGCGTCGGCGACGAGTTCGCCGCCCTCATCCTCAACCCCGCCAAATACGGTCTCTTCGTCGAACTCACCGATCTCTTCGTTGAGGGCCTCGTCCCCATCGACACCCTCCGCGCCGACCGCTACACCTGGCGCGAGAACACGCACGAGATTGTTGGCGAGCGCTCGGGCCGCCGCTTCCGCGCGGGCGATCGTGTGCAGGTGATCCTCGACCGCATCCTTGCGCAGGAACGAAAACTCCAGTTTGCACTTGTGGAGGAGGAATTGCCGCTCACCGCCAAGAGAACCGCTCCGGCCTCTTCAAAGACGAAGAAAGGCAAGCACAAAAACACATCGCCGCCGCCCCCGGGCGGGAGCAAGCGGCGAGTTGGAAAGTCAAGAAACCGGCGAAGGCACTAAGGCCGCAGCGGCCCGCTGATCCCCGCCCGGTACCTGCTCACGCGCCGGCCTGCTTCTCGGCAAAAGGACCGATCACAGGGAGTACCAGCTTCTGTCCTTGAGAGGCCTTGATGATGAGGAATATGACCAGCACCAGAACCCCGAGGCCAAAGAACGGAAGGATGATCCAGCCCACGATCGGGATCATTCCAAGAATGATTTCGACCACTATGCAGGCAATGAACAAGAAGATGCACTGCCAGGCATGGAAGCGGACAAACTGCTTCTTGTTGTACGGCTCCACAAGCAGAAAGATGATCGCCGGAATGATCGTGACATAGGCAAGCGCCCCGGCGGCATTGTCTGACAATCCTGAACTGACTACTGGTGGATTCGGATCGGCCATTGCAACTCCTTTCGACCATGACACGGAATCTCTTGGGGGACGGCTGCATCACCGCTGCGCATGGCCCATCATTGGGGGAAAGACAGTTTTCGGGCCATGAACCGTGAATCGGAATGGAGATAGAACAACCTGCCGCCTGCCCACTTGTCAAGAGAATTTACGCGCGATCACGCGGAGTCTGATCCCCATGCGGGAAGGGCCTGGGCGGGACGGGCAGGCGGCATATGCAGAAACAGCCTCCGTGCGGAGGCTGTTTCTGCATTCGGTGCTGCGGGGGGCAGTTACCGGTTAGCCTGCTTCTCGGCCAGTCCGCCAATGATTGGTAGCATAAAGCGCTTGCCGTTGAAAGCACTTACGAACACGATCACCAACACGACAAAGAAGGCGAGATCCACGAATTGCCACAGCGTCAAGGTGAGGAAAACGACAGTTGGAACCAGGTTCTGTACCACCTCGACCAGAATGTGCACTAAGGCCCAGGCAACATAAAAGAAGATCGACTGCCAGGCGTGGAAGCGAACATACGAGCTTTTCTTGAAGGGCTCAACAATCAGGAACACAATTGCCGGGATGATCGTGACGTAGGAAAGGCCGCCGGCGGCATTGTCAGAGAGGCCGGACGCATTGACGCCAGGCACATTCACATCGGACATAGGAACTCCTTTTAGACAAGGCTGCTCGTTCTGAGGTTGACTGCTTCCGGGAGGCAGATCAAGCGCCAGGATGATTGTGGTCCGAGTCGAGAGCGTCGGTCTGGTCAGATTTGCTCAGGCGGCGATGCACCGCGGGAAACCCGATCAGGTGTCGCGCGCAACAGGAGCCAATCGCCGCAAGCCGGGACCCTCCCGCCGTCCAGTTACAATGACACTTGGGAGCAATTTTTATGGCGCACACCGTATTCTGCGTTCGTTACAAGAAGGAGATGGAAGGCCTCGACGAGCCGCCCTTCGACTCCGAGTTTGGCCAGAAGATTTATAAGAACGTCTCCAAAGCGGCCTGGGACGAGTGGCTCAACCACCAGAAGATGCTGCTGAACGAGTACCGCCTCCAGCCCTGGACCCCGCAGGCGCAGCAGTTTCTCGTCGAGCAAATGGAACAGTTCTTTTTCGGCGAGGGCTCGGCCCTGCCTTCCGAATACGTTCCCCCGTCGCACTGATCCCCACGAAGAATTCGCGGCGCCGAAGGGGCCTGATGGCTCGTCGCGCGTCCATCTACGCCTCCGGCCTCGTTTTCGATACCCATAAGGAGGATTCCCCTGCCTGATCGCAGCTCGATCCTTCGCGACCGGGCCTCGAATGATCCAACAAAGGACACCGCAATCCACGGTCTTTTGCGATAACCTAGAGATGAAGAGTTGATTCACACGGAGCCGCCGCGCAGAGCAGGTCCGGATCGGCAAGGTACTTTCCTCGATTTGCCCTCTGTTTCAAGATGGTCGAAGAGATGTAAGAACGCCTGACCGGCTGGCCCAGGTCGCTCGCAGTTTGTCCGGCCGCTACGATTTCTTTTCCCGCTTTCGGTCAGACCCCAAGTTCCTTTCGCACCAGAGTCGGATCGTACCCCGGGTTGCTGGATCGCTTTACCTGCCTTAGCATGTCTGTAAACTGCAAGTGCAGCACTCAGTTGAGGCTTTTCAAGCCCGAGCCTAAGGCGTCGATTCCCTTAGGGAGGTAGTGGATTGTCGGAAGTACTGTTCAGCGTTGTCATTGCCTGCTACAACCAAAAAGACTTCGTAAGGGAATCCGTTGAATCGGCCCTGTCGCAGAAGCACCCGAGCAAAGAAGTCATCGTGGTCGACGATGGCTCCAGCGACGGCACAGTTGATGTCCTGAGAACTTTTGGCGACTCGATCAAACTGGCGGCACTCCCGGTAAATCGCGGGGTCGGCGGCTCGCGTAATCACGGCGCATCCCTGGCAAGCGGCAAGTACCTGGCGTTTCTCGATGGCGACGATGTCTTCATGCCCTGGGCTCTTGAAGTCTATGGCCACCTTGTAACTTCCCGCAGCCCCGTCATTCTTCTCGGGCAATCCGCTAAGTGCTATGGCCCTGTTCCCGTTGAACCATCAACCGAACCTCCGCGCTCGGTCGAGTACGCCGAGTACGATAACTTCCTCGCGAAAGATCGGCACTGGGTTTATAACACCAGCTCTCTCATCGTCGATGGCGCCGCATTCCTGGCCGCAGGCGGATGGTCTGAAGATATCTTTTGCCAGGACATCCAGGACTTATTGAATAAGCTGGGCGTTGCGGGAAGAACGGTCCTCGTCATTTCGCCCGACACGGTGTGGTATAGGATGCATTCGACCAATGCAGTTCGCAAGGTTACGCCGTTTATCAAAGGGATTGATACATTACTGACGAAATCAAAGGCGGGCATCTATCCCGGCGGGCAGGAAGCCCGGATCGCGAGGTCTGCGTGGTTTGGAGGGCTCATCTTCTATTGGGGAATCGAAGCCATGCGGAACGGGCTCTTGCTTGAAGGATTCGTTCTGTTGGTCTCCAGTTGGCGGATGATTCTTCTGGCGGTGGTTCGGCGGCTCGGCGCCTTCGTCAGTGGAAGAAAACCCGTAGAGGTCTTGTCATTAGGGCAGAATTAGCCCTCTGCGAATCCAGCCGGATTTGCGCGGATGCCCTTCGAGAATTCAAGCGCGCGCTCAAGCGGCAAAATACATTTCGCCCGCAACCCGTTCTTTCAAATCTTGCTCAACTTCATGGCTTGCGTTACATTAAGCACAAACACGCCAGCCGAACGGGCATGATGCAGGCCGCACACGCCGCGATTTCCGGCCTCTTCTTGACGAGTGTTTACGAACCGGTGACAACAATGGAACCCCGAGTGCGGTTCGTTGGGTTTCGAAGTGGAGTTCACGGAGGAAGCGATGCGTTTCGGAATTGTAGGTTGCGGATTTACCGCTGACCACTATCTTCTCTGCACGAAGCCGTACCCTTTTCTGGAACTGGCAGGGGCGACTGACCGCGATGCAGAACGGGCGAACCAGTTTTGCGCGCGCCACTCAGTCACAAACTTTCCCACCTTGGACGCGATGCTGGCCGATCCCGGCATCGAGATCATCGTCAACCTGGCCAGCTCGAGCAGTCATTACGAGGTCATCAAGGCATGTTTAGAGGCGGGCAAACATGTGTATACCGAAAAGCCCATGGCGACGAAGTTCTCCGAGGCCAGGGAATTGGTCGATCTGGCGCAGGCCAAGGGCCTCTATCTATCCATGGCTCCCTGCAATCTGCTGGGAGAAACCGCACAAACGATTTGGCGGGCCTTGCGCAAAAATGAGATTGGCTCGGTTCACCTGGTGCTTGCGGAGCTCGATGACGGCCCATTCCATCTTGCGGAGCCACAAACATGGACGTCCGAATCGGGTGCTCCCTACGACTACCGCGAAGAGTTCAAGATCGGCGTTACGGTGGAACATTCAGCCTATTACCTTAGTTTGTTTACGGCTTTCTTTGGCCCCGCCAAAACCATCACGCCTTTTGCGGCCTGCGTATGGCCCGAGAGGCCGGTTTCCCCGCAGGAAACCCTGCATTTGACGACTCCCGATTTTTCTGTTGCGTGTATCACCTTTGAATCGGGCGTGGTGGCCCGGCTTACATGCAGCCTGGTCTCCCCTTTTAACCACGTGTTGAAGATCGTGGGAGATACTGGAGTTATCACGGTCAACGACCCTTGGAATTATTCCATCCCGGTATATATCGATAGATTCTCCCCGCTGAGATACAGAGCCGAGAGATATTCGATCACTCAGGAGTATCCGATTCTTAAGAACCTGATTGGCCGCCATCCGAGAGTGTATCCGCCGGTCAGAAAATCGAGCCTCAGGAAGCGCTATGCACGGTACCACATGGATTATGCGCGGGGAATCGCGGATCTCGCTCGGGCCATCAAAGACAAACGTCCACCCCGGCTTGCCACCGATTTCTGTTTACATCTCACTGAACTGGGATTGGCGATTCAGGCTGGAAAACCGGGGCCATATCAGGTGACAACTACGTTCAAACCATTACAGCCCCTGGATGAGGCAGGCCTTAACGAAGTCATTCCGGCCAAATGGTAGAGCGCCCGTCGCGGCCCGGAATGTAAAGAAACACCGCACGTCATGGGAAGTGGACCTCTGCTTGCACAAAAGAGAATATCGGCGTCACCAAAGCATCAGGAAAATGATCCAAACGTGTCATTGCTTAAAGTATTCGGTCAACGTTAAAAACAAGATGCGGGTGTAGTTCAATGGCAGAATCGAGGCCCTCCAGGTCTCAGGTAAGGGTTCGACTCCCTTCGCCCGCTCCATTCCTCGATCGGCGGCCGGTGGTTGTGAAGTGAACCGCGGCGCCCAGGTTCGGAAGATCGATCTGAGATGTGCAATCCAGCCAGGGAGATTGCCGTCTATTTGAGGTCAAATGCCAGGTTCGGTCACGATCTCGTCTGAGTTGCGGAAGGATTCCTCCCTCGCCACGCCGGGAGGGTATATTCCCACTGGTGAACGTGTTCCTGTTCTCGACGGAATACGGGGTATTGCCATCCTTCTCGTCATGATGTTCCATTTCTGGGCGGTCGGAACTGCGCGCCTGTCTTATCCCCTGGAGCGTGCCTATTCGAGCATTGCCGGCATGGGATGGATCGGCGTGGATCTGTTTTTCGTTCTCTCCGGGTTCCTCATCACTGGCATCCTGCTCGACTTGCGCAGGAATCCCGACTACTTTCGCATCTTTTACGGTCGGAGAACCGTTCGCATTTTTCCGCTTTACTATGCTGCCCTGACGGTATTCTTCCTCGTCGTTCCGATGCTCCTGACGCATCTGCATCATCAAAGGGCCTTTGATGTCGAAACCGGCACGGCTGGCAAGTTGTTCGCATGGACCTACCTTCTGAATTGGTATGAGGGACTCAAGGGCTTCCAGATCATCCCGCACCCCCTGCAACATTTCTGGTCCCTCGCCATTGAAGAACAGTTCTACCTGGTGTGGCCGTTCCTGGTGCTTAAGCTGGCGCGGCGCCGCCTCATTCAGGTTTGCTTTGGCCTGATGGCGCTGGGTCTCTTCATGAGAGCGGTCATGTATTGGATTCACCTTCCGATCGCCGCATATACGTGGACCATCTGCCGTGCGGACCCCCTTGCCGCCGGAGCGATCGTGGCTCTGGCCGCCCGCGATCCCGGCGACTGGAAAATCCTCTCGAATTGGGCACGACGCCTCGCGCTGCCCGCGTTCTGCGCAATCGTTCTGCTGCGTGTCTTCAGCCCCAACTGTACTGACGGCCCCGGCGCCTCACCCGACTTCGCGATGGGCACGATCGAGCTCACCCTCGCAGGAATCCTCTTCTCAAGCTGCCTTGCCCTGGCGATTCAGCTGCGCAGGGAGCATCCGGCAAGCCGGCTCCTGGGATCGTCATTCCTGCGTTTCTTCGGCAAGTACAGCTATTGCCTCTACGTTTGCCACGTGCCGATCATCACATTTCTTGCAAAAGCCGGACTGAACAGCAACCGCCTGCTGAGGTTGACGCACAATGAGTTTCTCGCGATTCTGGCCATCAACGCCATCGGCTTTGCTGCGTCGATTGCCGTCGCATTCGCAAGCTGGCATTTGTACGAGAAACAATGGCTGAAGCTGAAGAACCTCCCGATGCTGCACCGCACGGAGCCGCTCATGGTGGGAGGAACAGCTTGAATCTAGGATGATCGTCCGTGGCGATGTTATTCTCGCCACGTGAACCCCCGCTTGACAGCCAAAACATCGCTCCTGCTGTTTGCGGCTTTCGCCGCCGGCCAGCAGCCTGTTCAAATGCCGGCGCAATCTCGCCCGCCCGCTCAGGCGCCTGTCCTTGTCCTTCAAGGCATCGGCAGGGGCATCATGCCTATTAATGGCGATTGGCAGTTTCACCTGGGCGACGATCTTCGCTGGGCTCAGCCCGCGTTTGACGACTCCCGGTGGGCCGCGATTCAAACCGACGACACTTGGGGTGACCAGGGCTATCCCTCCTACACAGGATTTGCCTGGTATCGCCGCCACTTGGACATCCTTCCTGCCCCTGGAGAAACCGGCCGGTACAACCTTTTCATTCAGGAAGCTCAAGATGCGTATGAGGTGTATTGGAACGGAGAGTTGATTGGACGATACGGGAGATTGCCGCCTCACGCGTCCTGGTATTACAGCACTTTCCCGCAGGCCTATCCGCTCATCGGCGCAACGTCCGGCGTGCTTGCAATTCGCGTGTGGAAGGCTCCGCTCGACTTCTACGACCCATCAACCAACGGCGGCATTTATCTTCCCCAGGTCGGTGATCCGCAAACGATCGCCCTGCGAGTAGGTGCGCGCGAGTGGGAGATCATTAGCGGAGATTTATTTGACTACGGCCTGGTGCTGCTCCGTGTATTCATCGCCTTCTTGTGCCTCGTTCTGTGGTACCGCAATCGCAAGGAACATCTCTTTGTCTGGGTCGCCATCTACACTGCCGCTCCGGTCGCTGTCGACATTATCAACCGGCTCTTCCGCATTCCCTTTCCGTGGAATGTCGCGCGCATGCTCAACCAGCCGATTTACGTCCTCTACCAAATCTCCATGTGGTTCCTGCTGGTTTGGCTTTTGCGCCTTCACGAGAGCCGGGCGATTGTCCGCTGGACGAGGGTGCTCGCATACGTGGCTATGGCGGCGGGGATTGGAGATGGGCTGCTGGCGTTTTTCTGGGCCTCGGCGACGCTCTGGATGCAGTGGGGCAACGGAATTCTGGATACATTCATCGTTCTTGTACAGGCTTATCCGTTCGTCATTATTGGCCTGGCGTTGCGGAGAAAGCAGGATGCGGCGCGATGGACGGTGGCCTGCGGTGCGCTTCTGTTTCAGACAATCGACTCTCTCAGGGCTGGCAGCGCATTGGGTCAACGCTTTACCCATTGGACGTTTTTCGACTTCATTAACAATCCGATGTTTCGAATTCAGCAGGTCTATTTTTATCCCGAGAAGGTTGTTTCGCTCGCTCTTTTTATCGCCATTCTCTACGCCGTATATCGCTACTCGTTGGAGCAACAGGCTCGCCAAAACGTGATGGAGCGCGAGTTGCAGAGCGGGCGCGAAGTGCAGCAGGTGCTGGTGCCTGAAGCGCTGCCGGCCATCGAGGGTTATGCCGTGACCAGCGCGTATCAACCGTACTCGGAGGTCGGCGGCGACTTCTTTCAAATCATTCCCAACTCTGATGGCTCGACGATGGTGGCGTTGGGAGACGTGAGTGGCCACGGCCTCAAGGCGGGGATGAGCGTTTCAATGATCGTGGGTGTGCTCCGCGCCGAATCCGACAGAACCAGTCCGGCGGAGTTACTTGGTGCCCTGAATCGCTGCCTCGCGGGGCGTATGGGAGGCGGGTTCGCCACCGGCATGATCTTCCGCCTGGATCGCGACGGAACCGTCACATTTGCCAATGCGGGCCACTTGCCGCCTTTCCTGAACGGGCAGGAATATACGCTCGATGCATCGCTTCCGTTAGGGCTGATTGCCTACTCGGATTACACGGAGAACGCCCTGCAATTGCAGCCGGGAGATCAGCTAAGCGTTTACACAGATGGGGTGCTCGAAGCCACGAACGCCAAGGGCGAACTATTCGGATTTGACAGAATGAAAGCGCTCTTCGCGAGGCGTCCAACAGCTCAACAAGCCGTGCAGGCTGCCATCGAATTCGGCCAGGAAGACGACATCACGGTTCTTACACTCACCCGGCTTGCCTCGGGAGTCGAATCGACCACTTCGCTTTCGGCCCCAGTGCTCAACGCCGAAGCCGCGAAAGCTTGAGAGCCTTCGAATGAGATATGGAGTGGTCAGCGCCGACTCGGCGAATCGTGCGCTGACCACCCAGGCTACAGCGGTACCGTTTGACCGGAGATCCCCCGGCCCCGGCCGCACCCCGTTAAAGCGTCAGTGGGTCACGTTATAGGTGTAAGTCTTGGACGTAGTGTTGCCTGCGCCGTCCACCGCGGTGATCGTGAGTGTCTTGTTGTTGCCCACCGAACTGGTGTTGAGCTTCGAGGACAACGGGCCAGAGTCATAGGTGGTTTCAGGCGCATAGGCATGCGTGCCGCAGTGCGTCAGTCCCGATCCGGTATTGAGACCACTCACGCCCGAGATTGAAGTGGGATCGGTGCATTCGTAGGTGGCGTACACGGTGACGCCAACCTTAAACGATGGCCCTCCACCGGTTACGCCAACCGAGACCGTTGGAGGGACGGTGTCGATTTTGATCGGGAAGGTGTAAAAGTTTGTGGCCCAGGTTCCACCAGGATCCGTGAACAAGAGTTCCTGCGTACCGGCGCAATCTTGCGCGTAGTAGTAAAGCGCGTATTGATCGTCGGGAAGGGATGGCAGAGTGACCTTGGGCGGCTTGAATGTGGGCTGGGTCAAAGCAGTAAAGGGCGCTGCCGCGCAATCTGCTCCGGTGGGAATTACTCCGGTTAGAATGACGGAACCGCCCGTAATAATCGGCTCGTTGATGGGCAAAGGCGCTTTGCCAAGGGGAGAAATGCCGTAGGTGATGCTCTGGATGGGCGCCGGTCTGAAGTTGGCGGCGTTTGGCAATGCCACTAACCGGCCGCCCGGCGAAGATTGAACAAAGGCGCCGTGGGAGAAGTTTGGCGGCGAGCTGATAAAGCCCACATGCGGCGTGCTGGTGTTCACCCAATTGCCAAGCTTTGCGTTTTGCAGATTGACCGCCGTCAGGTCCTCCGGAACTCCATAGACGCTGATAAATGCCGAATTCGGGTTCGTCGTTTCTCCATCGCCGGTAAACTTGCCGGGACCACTGAAGCTGATGAGCAAATTCTGCGGGCAGGGAACAAGTTGAAGTCCCGAAGCCTCATCAAACGTGCAGGGTCCTCCATTGGTCGGAATCGTCGGAGGAACAGCGCTGCCACCCCAGGTCTCGCTGGCCATCAGCAGCCCAATGCCCTCACGGAACATGCCGAAAGGCGTGTAAATGTCCTGCAGAGTAGGCGACGGCCCGTCGAAGGCATCCTGGACCACCTCATTGGCGACGGTAGACACTGGGCAAAGAGCGCCCGCTGCCTTAGGGCTTGTGCCGGTCGTGCATTCCAGCGTATAGAGCTTGCAGGCTTCAGGCGGCTGGCCGTTTGGCTGCAAAGGGTAAGGCGGAGAAGCCAGCGCCTCGCCCGAGTGAAGTTGGCAGTTGGAGGTCGCAAAGGATGTGTATTCCGCGTAATACGGTTGGAATGCCGCCGGATCCACCGGCAAATCTGCGGTCTGTGGAGTGGGTTCCGAGCCCGGCGTAGGCGGGATCAACGTGCCTGCCGCCGGACCCAAATCGTAGACGAACCCGACTACATTTCCATTATTGGCGTTGAAGTTGAAGGTCTGGGTCAAAGTCGAGGGAGTAATCGTGTTCCCTGTTACCAATGCCGGTCCCGTAACAGGTCCAACAGTGCAATTGGTGGCGAGGAAGATCGAGGAACTGTTCAGAATGCCGCCGTCGTCCTGCAACTGGATCATCACATTCTGAGGCGTGCTCGAAACGGTCAGCAGCCCGCTGATGTCGATGGACCCTACGCCTCCGGATGGAAACGTCATAACGGGCAAACCGCCAACGGCGTCTACCGTCATAGTCCCGCCGTACGCGATGGTTGTATCCGTGTCATCCCCGTTTAGGGGGCTCGGGATAGTGGGATAGCCGATTGCCCCCGCATATGGAAGCTCAAAGCAGTTTTCCGCCTCACCAGGGGGCACGATTTCAAGCGGACTCGTTGGGGGCTGATAACTGCCGCCCTGGTTGAAGCCTGTGCAAACATCCGTGGGCGGAGCGCCGTTTACGCCCACCCAGAGATTGTTGTCCACCAGCAAGCTCCCGCCCGCCTGCAAGGCATTAGGAGGGGTCGCGTCCGCAGCAGTCAAAACGGGTGCCGTGCCATCTGTATTCATCAACGGCCCGCTCAACGTCGCGATGATCGGCGATGCAGTGCAGGTCAAGCTGACGGTGGAGCTGCCGAAAATATCGGGCGCCAGTGCATTGTTGTTCTGGTCCACGGCACCGGTATAGCCGGCTGTCGTTTGCGCCGTTCGCACATTGACCGCCGAGAACACTTGCGTGCAAGTCGGCGTCCCCGTCGGCACGAGCGTTGAACACGATTGGGCAACCGATGCCTGGACGCACAGTGTCACAGCACATGTGATTGCAAGAGCGGCTACAAGAATTCGCGGGGAAAATTCGACCTTCATCTGATTTTGCCTCCATGGCGCGTGTTTGCCGGACGGATATCAAACTCTACTGAAGCAGAATGTTTCGTGCGTGCAGCGGCTTTCGGCTTATGTCCATTTTTTTGCCGCTCATAGCGATCCTGTCAGCTGGCCACCAGTGTTCATCGAGGGCAGAAGCCTCTGCAATGCGTGTATCCGCTTCTGCACAACGAAAGCTGGACAAGGGCGCAAAAGTATCTAGTAAGAAAGACAACGACCCGAATGGATTGGAGACCCCAAAGATCAACGCCGACGCAAAGGGGAGGAAGGGAGCGTTGGCGTCAACTTATGTTATATGGCTACAGGAATTATCACAAGATGTCAACAAAAGATGAACGAGCCGGGAGTGGGCCGAATGCGTTGAAACAGCGAAAGTAACGGATCGTTCCGCGTTTAGCTCGATTAAAGGAGGAACCTCTGTCGCAAGATCGCCTGACTGTCCTCATCCGGGTCGACTGCAATCACTCGTGCTCAGAGCCTCAGGAAGGTATCTGCCTTGTCGCCGATGTTGGCCCCAATGTCAAAAATCAGATCGCTCGTCTGGAATCTATCGAGTAGGTCGCGATAGAAAGCGATTTCACGGTCTGGTTCTTCGATGAGCGGTCGATTTGTCAGAGTCAAATAGAGATCGTAAGCCGATGAGGCCCTTACGCGCTGATAGATGCCGGATCGCTTCAGCATAGAAAAGGAATTCTGCTTCGTTGCGCCCATGTGGTTTCCCGCTGGCTCGAACCCAAATTGGTTGCTGAGTTGAATCGCCGATCAATTCCGCCCGGGGTCTTCCACCTCGAGGAGATTATTGCTGTGATTCTAGCCGCTTCGATCCGCGGATTCTCACCCGGTCCCTCGCGGCGCCGCGGAGTGGAGAATCATTTGACCCGGGCCTGATCCAAACCGGGCTCACTTTTGGCGCAACTTCCTCGAACGAAAATAAAGCAATACGCCGCGCAAGCCTGCTCTCCAATACACCCGCCAGCCGCTCGTAATAATCTCCCCTGGTGTTTGCGGATTTCGCGGCCACGTGAGCGGTTGCCGCCGCAGCCTCTTGAATAAGAACCGCAAAAGATCCAGCCGGTGGCCCGGAAACTCTGAGAAGAGCAACAACCAATAGGCCACCGAGCTCGCGGCCCGCTGTACGATATCTCCGTTCGTTATCGGATGCACGACGATCGCGTTCGGAACATGCACTGCCCGATATCCACGCGACAACAGAGTGGCAAAAGCGTGGCTTTCTTCAGCAATGCCCAAGGGAGCGCTTCGGCCCAACCGCAGGTCGAACACGGCCTTGCCGTTGCAGGCTGCTTTGCGCAGCGCCATGTTGTTGCCGACGCCCAGGCCGCCGAAAGTCGCCATCTCAAACCATTGGCGATCCTCGCGACTCACCGTTCGAAGCGGTTCATTCATCAGTTTGCCGGGATCCACGTCGGGCAGGATGGTCTCCCCAGTGACCACCGCCACTTGGGGGTCTCGGAACTGATTCAAAATTGACTCGATCCAATCCTGACAGGGTGTAGCATCGTCGTCCAGGTACGCCACAATATCTGAGTTGGTCTCAGCCATGCCCCGGTTGCGCGCGCGGCTCAGGCCGGGGATCGGCTCAATCGTGTAGCGCGCAGAGAATTTCCTTGCCAGTTGCTCCGTCTCGGGGCATCCCTCTGAATTGTCGACAACGAGAACATCGTCCGGCCGCGGTTTCAGGGCGGCAACAGCTTCGAGACACCTCGCGAGAAGTGCCGGCCGATTGCGCGTGCAGATGATGATGGTTACGGTGAGGCCGATTTTCTTTGCAAGAGGAGACACATTCCGCACAGTATCGCTCGCCGTGGGATTCAAGGAATAAGCCTTAGGTTCCAACGATCACTCGCTGTTCAAAATGCTTGAGCAAACGCAAGGCGCACCCGCTGTGGGTCAGAGGAGCGCACTCGCTCGTGTCTACAGCACAGTCATGATAGCAGACGCCGCAAAGAGACATTGGAGTGTTGCACATCCGGTCTTTCGAAGTGTCCTTAGCCAAAATCTTCTCCGGACCAAACCCGAAGTGATTTCTATGATATAAGCCTTGACGTGGATTCAGGGCGAGGTCGGGAGCTTGACAGCATAAAGCCAATTGGCCCGAGGTGCGACCCACGTGCGATACAGCATCGGCGGAAATGCGATTTTTCCGCCACACCAAGCAGGATCGGGTGAGACAACATAAGCTGGCCTGATGGCAGGCGTTCCTTTGAGAATTGCAGCAAGATCGGGGTCACAATTTTCCAAATCGGGGCGCAGAGGTTGCGGCGGCACATATGCTCCTTTCGGGACCCTTATTCTGTCGTCATTGATATGGCCCACAGTCTCAATTTCGGCCCATCCCAGGTATTCCCATGGTCCAAGGATGGCTGTCGCAGGCACCCCGCTTGAACGCATCTCGTTGATCGCCGTTGCATTGCCGCGAAACCATGCAAAGTCGTCATGCGCGGCCACGACGGTGAATCCACCGAAGATCACAACCAAAAGGCCGGATGCGCAGGGCAGCTTCATCTTCACCTTCTCCTGGTAGTAACGGGCCAGAATGAGAAGAAGAATGAGGAACAAGGGTAAGAAATAGCGACCGAAAAGCGCCCCATTCCGTAGCATGTTCAATGCCAGAACGACGATGTATACGATGCTGAAGGGGCCAAGGATGAGGCCGAGTTTCTGCCATGAAATGGAATTTTTGTCTCCAAGGCGGACCGGACGCCCACGGGTGCGCACGAACAAGCAAACTGCGAGACTGAGAATGCCGAGCGCCGTAGCTCCCGTAAGCAAACTACCAAGAAAGTCATGTGTGGGAAGGTGAGCTCCGCACGCCACGATTTCGTTCAGCCTCTGTGACGTGGATTCCATCGGGTACCCGCCGAAATAAGAAGCCGCCTCTCCGTACCCGGCTTTAACGTAGAGCTCATGAGTTCCGGGGAGAAAGAAACTGAATAATCCGGCGCCGAAGCCGGCAGCAACGCGGCGCCGCCACGAGGGAAGCGAAACAGTGAACATGAGCAGTATGGGCAGCGCCATCAGCGCCAGTTGTCCAGCGCCCAGCAACCCTTGAAGCAGCAGATGCTTTAGAGATTCCACTCGATTGCCGGGCAAAAGGGACTGCGGAATGGCATACGGCTGTCGGGCAAACCACTGCATCGCGGCCGCAACAATGCCTGCTCCGACCATGCAGGATAAGCCCCCAACCACCAATACGCGCCGGCTCCGCCGCAGGAGCCAGAGGGTGGAGGGAACCATCACCAGCACGCCCAGCCAGACGATCTGCCGCGCCGTTCCGCCCACGGCATTCACCAGCGCAGCCAGGCTGATCCAAATCATTGCAGAGCGCTCGCTCTGGGCCTGCACAGCGCGCAAGCACATGTAAAGGCAGGCCACAATGCACAAAACGCCCGAAATATCGGTCAGGAAGGTGAACGCTAACGGCAGATAGAGCGCCGAGAGCACAAAAGTCATGGTTGTCAGCGTGGCGTTCCAGGAATTCAATCCAGCGCGTACGAAGGTCCGCTGCAGCAAAAATGCCGTCGCCATGGCCTCGATCGCCGTGCAGAAGCGCACCACAGTGAACGAGAATCCGAAGAGCTTGATGAACAGGGCGCCGAAGTAGAGCTGCCAGCCGAGCATGGGGGACGCCCATCCGTTGTAGACGATGTGGCCGGTTTGCGCGAGGAGCTGTGCCGTCTTGATATAGGACCAATCGTCAGCGAAGCCGATCTCCGCATACGGCTGGATCACGAAATAACAGACAAGCAGTGTCGCCGCGCACACAACCGCAGGCGCATGGTTCTTCACCGTCGCTCGCATCACTTGCACCTCAGCTCCAGGACCTTGCGATACCAGTGGATTCTCCGGCGGATCTGAAGTGCACGGACGCCGATATCGCGAAGAACAGGCACCCGAGAGCAGATTTCACCAAAGCCGCAAAGCGGGGTAAGGAAAAGATCCGCGATCAGAGGAGCGGTTGCAGCCATTTGTCGAATGCGCCTCTTCCAGGACGGTTCTTGGATGAGCCAGTTTAGCTGGCCCTTAATGACGGCCTCGGGATGCTTGCGTGCAAACATCACATCCGCCGCTGCGAATGCTTCCGCATCGTGAATCATGTCAGCTGAGGTTTTTTCAAAGTACTGATAAGCAATGGCGTTTTCGATGTATTGAGGCTTTACACCGGAGTGGAGAAGCCTGGCGCCCAGTTCGAGATCCTCGCGTTTGCGGAATCTCTCATCGAATCCGCCGAATTCCTCCAGCAGGGCGCGCGCCATCGACGCGTTGCTGAAGACGCAGTCTGTTATCTGCCACTCTAGTTGTGGATTTCGCTTCCGTTCGAGGTAAAATGCTCCGATTTCGCGGTTGAAGCATTCGGCAGCGAGGCTCGGCGGGCTGTCGGGGCTCAGGTAAAGAGATCCGAAGGCAACGAAGCGGCCGCGCTGTTTGTGCGCAGCAAGGTGCGCGGCGACCAGGCCCGGATCGCCGAGCATGTCATCATCGAGAAACAGCACTAGATCTGCCGCCGCCGCGCGATATCCCGTGTTGCGGGCTGCGGATGGTCCGTGATTCTCCTGCTCGATCACGCGGAATTGGCAGGTGGGCCGCAAAAGGCGCAGTGCGCCGGCGGTGCCGTCAGTCGAACCATCGATGACGACGATTATCTCGTATACCGCAGCGGGAAGACTCTGCGTAAAGAGTGCTTCCACGGTGCGCGTTACGATTCTGCGCCGGTTAAACGTCGGAACGACGACCGAGATTTCCATGCATTCTTGCCGTGGCGCGGGGCTTCAAGGCGAGCATCCGCATTTTCAAGCCTAGCAAAGCCATATACCGACTCACTTGAGCAAATGTAGAATTACGTTAACCCCGTGCGCGAGCCGCGAAAACAAGAATATTCTTCACCGTTCCGGCCAGCGTCCCGGGACCGCGTATGAGGTTCGTTTGAGCAAGCTCAAGTACCTTGTCCCAAAGCGGCTGCGCAGGTGGCTAAATCGCCAGCGCCAGGCAGCGAGACGGGAATTCCTTGTCTTCGATCGCGTGACTGATTGGTCGGTCCTGCGCAGGGTGCGTCCCTACCGGCCAGACTTTGGAGTGGCGCGCGGCGAGCCGATCGACAGGTTCTACATCGAAAAGTTTCTTGCCACTTATCAGGAATCAATCCGCGGCAGGGTGGCGGAGATTGAGAACGACCAATACACCAGGCGGTTCGGCGGCGGCCGCGTCGAGCATTCCGACATTCTCGACTTGAACGAGCAGAATGAGCGGCGCACCATGACTATCGATCTGACGAAGACCATCGCCGCTCCTCAGAATGCTTTCGATTGCATCATCTGCACGCAGACTTTGTTGGTGATCGAGGACTACGCGGCTGCTGTGCGTTCCCTCTACAAGATGCTCAGGCCGGCAGGAGTCCTGCTGGTTACAGTGCCTGGAATCAGTCAGATTGTGCGCGGGGGAATGATCGGAGGCGTTGGCGAAGATTGGTGGCGATTCACCGGACGCTCTGCCCATCTCATCTTCAGCCAGGTGTTCTCTGCCGAAAACATTGTTGTTCAGACTTATGGAAATGTGCTCGCAGCGACGGCGTTTTTGCATGGGCTCGTGCAGGAGGAACTCACTCGAGAAGAGTTGGAATATAACGACCCCGATTACGAGGTGACAATCGGAGTGAAAGCCATCAAGCGCAGTGCCGGGTAATCCGCAATGGAAGAGATCAAAGGATTGGTTTCCGTAACTATTCCCTTTTACAATGCCGAGCGTTTTCTCCGCGAAACAGTGGAGAGCGTTCTCGCGCAGACCTACCCAGAGTGGGAAGTGCTGCTCGTCGACGATGGCTCCACGGATGGCAGCACGGCGATCGCGCAATCGTATGCCGCAACTTTCCCTGACAAGATTTTCTATTTAGAGCATTCCGGGCACCGCAATCTCGGTGTGAACGCGGCCCGTAATCTTGGTGCGCGCCACAGCCGCGGCGAATTCCTGGCGTTCCTTGATTCCGATGACATCTGGTTGCCAACAAAACTTGAGATCAGCGTGGCGTCTATGGTGGAACATCCTGAGGCAGGATTTCTGTTTGGTTCGACTGTTTATTGGTACGAGTGGGATGCAGAGGGAAACAATCACAGGAGAGACGAAGTCCCGATTCTGGCGTTGGGTGAGACGCTCTATCGTCCCCCGACCTTGCTGGCGCGCAGCTTTCCACTCGGTGACTACGGCGCGCCATGCCCCTGCAGTTTTCTTTTGTGCCGTCGGGCGTTTGAGCGGATTGATGGATTTGATGAGTGCTTCAATCCGTCTACCTATCAAATTTATGAAGACGTCGCTTTCCTGGCCAAGGTCTATCTCGATGTTCCGATCTTCGTGAGCGGCGCGTGCCTGGACAAGAACCGGTGCAGCCGATTCTCCATGACGCGCCAGGCAAAGGCCCTGCGCGACGAGGAGGCGGCGCGGCGGTTCTACTTTCGGTGGCTGGCCAGCTACCTGCGCGAAAATAGGGTCACCGAAAGCGCGATTTGGCGCGCAGTTCGGTGGGAGTCGTGGTTCTATTGGTTTCCGTTGCCCGTGGCGGCATTCTTGCGGCGCTTGCAAAGGAAACTGAAGCGAGAATTCGCCAGGATTCGCGAAGTCAAGGCTGATACTGCCACTTCCATTCCTTCGCTCCAGACGACCGATCGCGCGAGTGCGCCGGCGGCAGATCGCTATTCAGTGGAAGCAATCACGACTGAAGCGGCGCTCGATGACCTCGAGGATGACTGGAACCGGCTGAGCGCCTCCTCTGCAAGCCCCAATGTCTTCATGACCTACAGTTGGTTCCGCGCGTGGCTGCGGCGGCTAACCGCTGACGAAGGCAGCGAACGCTTGCAGCCGTACGTATTGGTCATCAGGCAAAATGAGAACGTCGTGGGAATCGCACCGCTGGTGCGGCGGGTTGTGTCGCGGCTCGGTGTCCGCGTGCGCAAGCTGGAGTTCGTGACGTCTCACGCCGACTACAACGACACGATCTTAGGAGAAGATTTGACTGCCCAAGCTGCAGCGGTAGCCGAATTTCTCTCATACACATCTGAGCAGTGGGATTTTGTCGATCTCAGAGATCTGCGCGAAACGCGAGATGTTCCGGTGCTTATTAAGAACATGCTGGCGCATAGCGGCCTGCCCTACCGGATCCTTCCAGAGGGAGACCCCTGCCCTTACCTGCCGACTGATGGGGATGCGGCTAACGTGATGAAGAGACTTTCGGGGCCCGTAAGGCGCACGCTTCGCAAGCGATCGGAACGGGCGATGGCGGAAGGCTTGCGTTCGCGGATCATCGAAAATCCGGAGCAGGAGCCTGAGCTGCTAAAGAAACTGATCGCTCTCGATCATCAAAAGCAGCTCCACCGGATGTCTCCATCATTTATCGGCACTTACCCTGAAGTGTTTCAGACCTTAATCGACAATTTGGGACCACGGGGCTGGCTATATGTTGCTCTGCTCGAACTCGGTGCTCGCCCAGTCGCTTTTCAGGTTGGTTTCCGTTGTGGCAACAATCTCTGGGACTACGCCAAAGCGTTTGACCGGTCATTTGCCCGATTTGCGCCCGGTACCCTCCTGCTTCTCGCACTGCTGGACTATGGTTATGAGCAGGGTTTTGGCGAGTATGACTTCCTCAGGGGAGAGGATCCATACAAGACATTGTGGGGTACAGGATGTCATCACCGCGTCCGATTTCTGCTCTGGAACCGGCGCTGGAAATCGCGGCTCGGAGCATTTGCATACTTCAGATTGGGCCTGGGCCGGCGCCGATAGGCGGCCAGATAAAGTGCGTATGCTGAGTTCTGACGACCTAGAATGAACGCTGTGGAGGCATCGGTTAACGTGCGCGATCAGAAGCCAGAGAAGACTGCAGGGCCGGACGAGATTCCACCGGAACTGGCCGCGAATCTGGCTTACTACGAGTCCCAGGACGCCGTGAATACGTTCTCGTTTTACCGATTTCTCAAAGAAGAAGAAGTTCTGATCCCCAAGTACTTCAAGGTTGGAGATAGTGTCCTCGATCTTGCTTGCGGAATGGGAAGGACGACGCGCCTGCTGCACGAGATGGGTATGCGTGTGCGAGGCATCGATCGCTCAGAGAACTTTGTGCGGCTGACCAAGGAGCGGTTCCCCTGGCTCGACATTCGTCTGGGGAGTTACGACGATATCCAGGAGGAAGATTCATCGTATACGAACATTCTCATCGCGCTCAATAGCATTGATTGCGCATTCCCTGAGACGCAAAGAGTGAGAGCCTTAAGGGAGTGCGCTCGCGTGCTTAAACCCGGCGGCATTCTCATCTACTCGTCGCATAACCTGAAGTCGCTGCACTGGTTTTCGCCGAATTACTGGCGCACCTTGCGCTGGAGGTTTCGCAACTGCTTCCGGGCATTCGGGACACAAACGTATGTTTGGGAAGAATCTCAATGGATCTTTTACACCGTGCCGGACTACGTGATTCGGCAGACCGAGGGGGCGGGTCTAAGACTCCTGGAAATTCGCGGATTCAACCGGTTCAAATCGAGCAGGATCGATCTTTATTTCTCTCCGTATATCCATTACGTGTTCGCAAAGCCAGGCACCCAGAAGTTGCCGGCGAGACGCCGTGCAGAGAACAACGGCTAGGATCGATATTGTAAAATTTTGAATCATCGCTGTTTTTCGAGGCGGAAAGGACACTTCTTCATTTCGCTCGGAAGATGACGCTCGATTCGCCTGCGATGCGCGAATCCGGCATTCGTCAATTGCGCGGCTTCGCCTGGGATGTCGAGGGGATCTACGTCATTGCGGTGGCCGCGCACTTCAACACCTGGAACAGCCGGAGCACCATGTCGGGGCTGCATCCGGTTTCACATGAGATCGATCCCCTTTACGGACGGTGCCGTGCGTTGCGCGACTACGAGCACAGAAAAAGGATTGCCGGCATGGGGGCGCTGCAGCCTGGTTTGTAGCCGGCGTGCAAGAACAACCAGCGGGCGACCATACCCGGGCAAAACAACCACTGAAGAGAATTCTCGAATTCTTGTTTTGGAGAGAGCCGTGACGAAGCGTGTGTTACGCAGTTTCCTGATGCTTATTCTCGTGGCGGCCGCGGGCCATGCTCAACAGCTCGCTACACTCAGCGTCACTGTAGCTGACCCATCCGGAAAAGTCATCGCTGGCGCCGACGTATCGCTGAGCGCCTCAAGCACCGGCCTGACGCGGAATGGGCAAACCAATCGTGCAGGCTTTTCCGTTCTGACTGCCATTGCCGCAGGTGATTATGACCTGACGGTCGAGGCCAATGGCTTTAGTGTGTGGAAGCATTCGCTGACGCTGACGGTTGGCCAGACTGCGTCCGTCCCGGTTCAGATGCGCCTCGCTGCGGTGAAAGAGAGCGTCACCGTTTCGGGTACGGAAACTCAAGGCATCGAGACAGAGAAGACCGAAGCCAGTGACGTGATCCATCCCGGCCAGATTGACAACCTGCCCATCAGCGATCGCGATTTTATTGACTTTGTGCTCCTCACGCCCAACGCAAACGTCGGGCGCAGCACCGCGACCGCGTCGCAGTCGGCGTTTCAGGAATCGGTACTGGAGTTGAGCTTTGATGGACTGCGGGAAACACGCTCCACTTACTTCGGGCTCGATGGCACGGACTATAACGTAACCATCTCCGGAGTACAGCGCGTGAGCCCCTCGCTCGATTGGGTGCAGGAGTTCCGAGTCATCGATGGGCCATATACCGCCGATTACGGCCGCAATCTTGGATCCGTGGTTGAGACGATCACAAAATCGGGCACGAACGATGTGCACGGCTCGGCCTATGAGTATTTCCGGAATGCAGCAGCCGATGCCAACAATCCGCTCTCTGATCCTGGATTCAATGCGCTGCGCTTCAATCAGTTCGGCGCCGACCTGGGTGGGCCGATCCGCCGCGACAAGACCTTCTATTTCGCCGGATATGAAGGCCAGCGCCAGGCTCAGTCGCCAATCTATTCCACCTTCGTTCTCGGGTGCATCAACACGCCCGGGTGTATGGGGCCAGGAACGCCGAGCATCAATCATGTGAAACAGATGTTCGGGCTGCAGCAGGAGCAGCTCAACTCCATCCTCCTCATCGACAACTACGACAAGGCCATGGGGAAAATCACGCAGGTCTTCGACGAGCGCAACATTCTGAACGCCGGCTACCTGTTCACGGACGATCGAAAGATCAATACGCCGTCGGCGGCGCCGGGAGAGGGCCTTCCCTCCACCTACCGCGATAATCCGGTACGCGACCAGACGGTATATGGTTCGTATCTGCACCTGTTCGGGCCGCGCCTCACCTCGGAGACCGTCATCGACTATGGGCAACGCGTCTACAACCTCACGCCCATAGGCGCCGGATTTGAACCCACGCTCAATGTCTCTGATACGCTCGTTACTGGCGGGTTCGCGGGCAGTGTTCCTTATTATGAGGAGCCCCACTTCGAGGTCCAGGAAAACCTGACTTGGGTACACGGCGCTCATACCCTCAAATTCGGCGGGGGCTTTGAGCCGGTTTGGGTTTCGACGCACACCACATTCTTCAGTCCGGGTTCGGCCATCTTCACGCCGCAGAGTTTCTTTGGCGCAGGCTCATTCGCAGGCCCTCCATTTGGTCCGGGAACGCCGGTGCAGTTCATCTTTCTTGAGCCGCGCACGTACGTCGGCAAGCAGATCCCAACTCGGACGTTGCCCTTCGCGGGCTCGGTCTATGCCGGGTCTGCCGCGCAGAGTTTTGTCGACGCCACGAACCTTCGCTACTGGCATCGGCAGATGAACTTCTACGCACAGGACATGTGGAAAGCGACACAGAAACTGACGCTAAGCGCAGGCGTGCGCTACGACGTGGACATCTTTCCCGCAGCATCAGACATTCGCTTGGTCGGCCCCATGAATCCTACGAATTACAACAATGTGCAACCGCGCGTGGGCTTGGCGTACGCCCTCAATGGCGGACGGCAGGTGATTCGCGCGGGATTTGGCATTTTCCGGGGACCGTGGGATTACGCCGACATGCTGGTTGGAGCCACGGCCTCGGCCCCATTCACAGCCATGAACAATCCACTTGTCCCCGACCTCAACACACCGAATGGCGTCATCGGATGGGGACCGGCGTCGGTGGTGGGTGTGTCAGGGCCATTTCTTGCCTCTCAGGCATTTTCAAATTTCGTCAAGGCGGGCCAATATCCCGCCCCTGGAGAGTTGCAGCAATTTCCCTTTTCGATTATGCAGCGGAAATTTGCCAACCCGTATGCGGAACAAGCAAGCCTTGAAGTGGAAAGTCAGCTCGGCGCCGGGTGGATGTTGACCCTCGGGTATCACTTTACTCACGCGCTCGACGTACCGCTGTTTCTAAGCATCAACGGACTCCCCAATGGGACGCTGCCCGATGGGCGACGGGCATTCAAGCCAGCCGATCCAAATTTCGGATTTGCGATTTTTGGCAAGCCGGGCGCGTATTCGATCTACCACGCGGGCGTCGTGAGCGTGCACAGAGATTTCGCCAGCCACTACAGAGTGCTCGCAAACTACACGTGGTCGAAATCGATTGATCTCGAAACCGATCCGCAACTCACCGACACTCCGCAGGACTACCTCGATCCCAATGCAGACCGTTCGGTGGGCGACAACGACATTCGCCATCGCGCCACGCTTTCGTTCCTTGCGGAAAGCCCCGACTCTTGGCCGGAGGCGTTGCGCAATCTCAAGCTGTCGATGCTGAACACGCTGCAGAGTCCGCGGTACTTTTCAATCCTCGCGGGCTTCGACGTGAACGGTGACGGATATCCGTTCTCTGACCGGACCGGGACCGTCGGCCGCAACTCCTATCGCGGCGCGGCTTACTATGACAGCGATCTGCGCCTGCAGCGCGTCTTCCATTTCAGCGAGCCGTATTCAATCGAGGGCAGCATCGAGAGCTTTAACATGTGGAACCACCGCAACGTGCAGAGCATCGATCAGGTGTACGGCGCTCCGGACTTTCTCGGACCGGTACCGCGGCAATTCGGAGACGGCATTGGCAGTCCGGTAAATCCGACATTCGGCACGCCCAACTTCACCGGCCCGGCAAGGCAGCTTCAGGCGTCGCTCCGTTTCGTCTTCTAGGAGCGTGCATCGCACATCGCAATCAAAGGGTCATGCGGAGGGCGATGATTTACCCCGATGACCGCTTTGAAGCCGGCTGCGTAAGGCACCTTAGCAGCCGCTTCAATCGACTGCGGACGCCCAACCTGACGCGCCAGCCGTCGATACTCAGGCCCGAGCGAACAACGAGGGCGAAGCGAAGGAGCGAATCGTTGGCACAAACTAGAGTACGCCGAAGAAGACGCGGGTCACCCCGAAGATCGTTTATGCCTTCGTCAGCAGTGAATGCCAGGTCAAACTCCCTCCCAACCAGGTCGCGAACAGCCTCGTTGTACTTTCCGTAAGGATAGGCAAACGAGATGACACGAGAACCCAGCACCGCGGTGAGGTCATTCTTACTGCCTGTAACCTCTTCCTCACATTCAGCGGAGGACAGTCGAGTCAAGTCTACATGCGTCCTGCCGTGTGCCCCGAATTCGATTCCCCGCCCAGCCCAATACCGAATCTGCTGTGCGCTCATCAGCTGAAGCGTCTCGCAACCTCTGGCTTCGTCCCAGGTGTTCGTCCCGCCCAATCGTTGGGTCACGACGAATACAGCGCCGCTCAATCCGTACTTGCAAAGAATCGGCAGAGCGTATTCAGCAATATCGGCGTAAGCATCATCGAACGTCAGCAGAATAGGCGTCTCGGGCAGGCCCTCTCCGTCGCGAACCCAACGGAGCCAATCGGACGGCTTGATGCCTGCATACCCGTGACGAGCGAGCCATTGAATCTGCTGCTCAAACCGCTCGGGCGATACCGTTAACTCGTGATAAATATCGGATCGCGAAGGTCCGACGTGGTGATACAACAGCACGGGTGCTCGCGGACCCCCTTCAGCCAAGATACGGTCCGCGTTCTCGCTGGCTGGTAAGAGCCTGGTGTTGCGGTCTATCGCAGAGCCGTCGCTGCGCACGTGTTAAGTCCTGTCCTGTGTGCCTGTGAGTTGCGCCGGGAGCGGCTCAAGCACTTCCGTTTTCCAGTCGAAGCGCGGCCGTACCACGCCCGGCCATTCGCCGTGGTAATCCCCACGCAGCTCGCTGGCAACGTCGTGAATTTCGAATGTGGCAATATCGTCCCAGGACACAGTGATCCTCGTGGTGCCGCTGAAATACATGAAGAGTTGCACATTATAAGTTCCGATATTCATAAAATCGGCGGGCACGAAGAAACATCTTCGCAACAGACCTGCCGGGGTAGGCGGTTGGCCGATTGTGGCTGCGGTAAAGACACTTATTCCACGTTCGTTGAATACCTGGACGCAGGCGATGAGGTTGGCGTTGGGATCGAGTATCCAGTATTCGAACTCCACGACGAATGGAGAGCGTACAGTAATCTCGTCGGAGGATACGCCATTTTGCGGGCGAACGCAGGCCCGGCGCAATCGGACGATGTCGTTTCCAGGCGCTGTTTCGATGTCGTCGTAAACCACTTCCTTAAACTTCGGCAGCCAATGCTGCAGATAGCGCGAGGTTACCGATCCGGGTGACCCTTCCAAAATGACTCTGCCTTCGTGCAGGCAAATCGCCCGTGTGCACAAGTTATCGACAGCCAACATATTGTGGCTCACGAACAACACGATGCGGCCGTCGCCGGCGGCATCGCCCAGCTTGCCCAGACATTTCTTCTGAAATGCCGCGTCTCCCACGGCAAGAACCTCGTCGACCAGCAGAATTTCGGTCTCTAAATGGGCCGCCACCGCAAATGCCAGTCGAACGTACATACCGCTTGAGTAATGTTTCACTGGAGTATCGAGCATCCGGCCGCATTCTGAGAATTCCACAATTTCGTCGAACTTGCGCTCGATTTCCCGGCGAGTCATGCCCAGGATCGCACCATTAAGATAGATATTTTCCCTGCCGGTCAATTCCGAGTGGAAACCGGTTCCCACTTCCAGCAGACTGCCGATGCGGCCGGAAATGATAGCTCGTCCTTCGGTTGGTTTGGTAATCCCCCCGAGTATCTTCAGGAAGGTGGATTTGCCTGAGCCATTTCGCCCGATGATCCCCAGAACTTCGCCGCACCGTATCTCGAGAGAAAGTTCTCTGAGGGCCCATAGCTCAGTATTCTCGTTCTCGCCGCCGCCCTGCCTATACCAAGCCGAGGAAAACCAGCGAATGGGTGCGCGCGCTGCCTCTTCGATTTTTTCCCGCAAGGTCTTCCGGCGCACTTGCTCGCCGATCAGGTACCGTTTCCCGATCTCCTCGCAACGTATCGCAATCGAGCCTGTGGTTTTAGATGAAGTCGGCAAAGGTATCCTCGGTCCGCCGAAAGTAGTACAGCCCGCTCACCAGGATCACGACGGAAACGCAAACAGAGACCGCGACCAGAAGTATAGGAGCATGGCCGATGCCGCAAAGAGCCCATCGAAAACCTTCTACGACGCCGACCATCGGATTCAGCCCGTACCATATCCTCCAACGTCCCGGCACGACACTGGTGGGATAAGCGATCGGAGTTGCCAGAAACCAGAACTGCACAAGAAAGCCCAGTGTGTAGCGCACATCTCTGTACTTTACATTCAAGGACGCGAGCCAAAGACCAACACCCATCGCAATTGCCACAGCGAGACAAACCATGAGCGGCAGCGTCACCATCGCCACCGTCGGAACCATCCGATAGTAAAGAAAAAAGAAGATAATCAGCACGAAACTGATGGCGAAATCCAGTAAACTCGCCAGCACCGCGGACAGGGGAATGATCAGACGAGGAAAGTAGACCTTGGTGATCAGCTGCTCGTTCGCCAGAAGGCTATTGCTGGATTCAGTGAGAGCCTGCGAGAACAGTTGCCACATCACAATGCCGGCGTACGCAAATACCGGGTATGGCAAACCGCCGGACGGCATTTTAGCCAGACGGCCAAGGAACAGGCTCAGCGTGAGGGCGATCGCCAGGGGTTGAAGAACGGCCCAAAGAATCCCCAGCAGGGTCTGCTTGTAGCGGACTTTGATATCCCGCCAAGTCAAAAAATAGAGCAACTCGCGATATCGCCAGAGTTCACTGAAGCCTAGGCCCCGCGAGGGCTCTGCGCTGCGAACGATCACGATGGCAGAGCTGTCTGCACCCTGCAAATTCACGGAAGACGTCATACGCTGATTGGTTCACGGCGCGCGAGCGCGATCCAATTTCCCTTCATTTCCAATTTCTCTTCATTATAGATCACCGCTGGAAAACCTGATCCTGGATGGCTCCACATCGGGTTGTACAATCGACGCATAGCGTCGCATTCCCCTCATCGAGAGGCTAGGAAAACCACGATGCCGTCCAATCCTTGTGAGGCTCATCGCGCGATTGCGCGATTTGCCGAGTCCCGCCCGCAGTCACCGGCGCTCATCGATCCGGATGGACCAACGCTTACCTATAAAGAGTTTTGGGAGCAGATCAAGGCGATCAGCCGCCGACTGGAGGATGCCGGCTTTGCGCCCGGTGAGAGGGTTGCAACGCTTCTTCCCCAAGGCCCGCTACAAGTTCTTGCGGTCACAGGCGTGATGAATCACCGCGCCGTCCAGCCCTTGTCTTCCCGCGCGACCACGGCCGACTCACTGTATTCCCTGCGCAGGGTTTCGGCCAGAGTGCTCATCGTTGCTCCGGAGTTCGAACCGGAAATCGAGGGCGCATTGGCCATGGGACTTACTGTGCTGATCGCTCGCCAGCGCGAAGCTCCGGACAATTGGCAGCTTCGGATTCCCCAATTCCCGCTCGATGCGCATCCTGCGCCTCCTGGCGTGAAGGCGTTTTTCAACACCTCGGGTACCACGGGCGGCTCCAAGATCGTGCCTCACACGGCTGCCAGCCTAGACGCCATGACCGAATGGATGTGCCGCTTCTATTCTTTCACTGAATCAGACCGTCTCTTACTGCTGATCTCGCAATCTTTCGCAGTTTCAATTGGCTACGCGTTTGCTCAATTCTTTGCCGGGGGCGCGGTGATTGCAACGCGCGGCTTTGATGCATCGGCCTACGTGCGCTGGCTCGATGAGCTTCGACCCACCTACTACATTTGCGCGCCCGCCGTTCATCAGGCGGCACTCACGCAACTCCAATCCGAACCGCCCCGCCGCCCTATGTCTCTTCGATTCATGCTGTCGGGGTTCTCGCCTTTGCCAGAAGAAGTCCGGCAAGGGCTTGAGGAGATTTTGCAGACGCCCTTGCTGCTTCACTACGGCGCCATCGAGGCTCTGGGCGTTACCTCCGAAGGCCTTCCTCCTTACCGCCGGGTTCCGAACTCTTTGGGATGCTCCCTCGGACCGGAAATCGGAATCATGGATGCTTCCGGCGGTCTGCTAGCGGCGGGCGAGGAGGGTGAAATTGTGGTGCGCGGCGCCACCGTCTTCTCCGGTTACGCGGACAATCCGCAAGCCACCAAGGCTGCTTTTCGCGACGGCTGGTACAAGACGGGAGACTTGGGCCGCCTGGATGACGATGGAAATCTCTTTTTGACGGGCCGCCTGAAGGAGATGATCAACCGCGGCGGAGAAAAGGTAGTGCCCGACGAGGTGGATGCGGTGATGGCATCTCATCCCGCGGTGCTCGACGCGGCCGTGTTTGCAGTTCCCCATCCCACCTTGGGTGAAGACGTAGCCTGCGCCGTTGTGCTGCGCGAAGGAGGCGAGGCGCAGGTGAACGCGCGCGAGCTGCGACGCTACGCAGCACAGAGTCTGGCGCCGTTCAAGGTGCCACACCGCATTTACTTCGTCGACACGATCCCTCGCGGAGAACTAGGAAAGCCGCAGCGCGGACTGCTTGCCGACCGCTTGCAAATCGCGCGCGGCGTTCCGCCTTCGCCAGCGGAAGTGAGTCAGCAACAAGCCGCAGCTGGCCGCCTCTTTGAAGGACTCCACGAGATCTGGACACGCATTCTCGATCGCAACGACCTGGGCTACAATGAGGACTTCTTCGAAGCCGGTGGGGATTCTCTTGCTGCCATCAACATGCTCACCGAGGTTGACCAGCGTTATGGCTGCGACACTAGCGCCTGGGCCGCGAGTTTTCTTGACGAGCCAACACTCGAGCATCTCGCGAGTCTTGTGGGTCAACCATCACCGCCAAGGCCGAGCCGCAGCGGCCCGAGCGAGATTAAAGTCTTTCCTGTCCGCACGGGAGGTTCCGGCATTCAACTATTCTGCCTCCCGACCGAGGGGCATGAAGGCCTCAATTTCCGCCGCCTGGCAACACACCTCGATGGAAAGATGGATTTGTCCATCGTCCGTCCGGCAAACACGTTTCATCGGATGGAGCTATTCGGCTTGGAACGCGAGGGAAAGGAAGCAGCGGCGGTTATCCGGCAGCAGCAGCCTGAGGGCCCGTATTTCCTGTGCGGCTACTGCTATGGGGGAATGGTCGCGGTTGAGGCAGCTCGTCAGCTTTCACTCGAGGGGCAGGATGTCCAGTTGATTCTGTTTGAAGTGCACATGCCGGGTTCTCCTCGCCTATTGCTTGATTGGCCGGTATGGGCCAAAAGGGCCAAATGGTCATGGCACCGGGTTTGGACCACCGAGCATCCGGGGGTGCGAAATGATCTCCGCCGTTTTCGCAGGCGGATCGCGGCATCGATATTGTCTCCTTTCAGGCGGCTTCTGGCCCCCTTCGAGCAGACTTCGGCAGTCCAGTGGCTGCTTGAGTGGATGGCGTCCGATTTTGTCGCGCCCTATAAACCCCGTCCTCTTGACCTACCGATCCTTCACTTCCTCTGCGAGGATGAGCCCAAAATGATTTGGGCTTACTCCCGATTTGGATGGAGACGGATCGCGCGGCGCGGCATCGAGGAGCATGTCATGCCTCTCGACCACTACAACATCCTGCACGAGTCGAACCTGCCCCGGATCGTCGACATTCTTCTGAGGTGGTGCGGCATCCAGCCACAGGTACCGCACGTCGGAGCCAAGCCGCCGGTGCGTGAGACGATGAAGATCGCCGGGGTAGGAAACGGCGCCCGGCAATGAGCTTTGCGCCCGATTCATCCTGTGCGCAACGCGCTGCTGAGTTTACCGATGAACCCTCATTTGCAGTCGGATGATGTGATCAGAATTGGCCGCGCAATACGTGCTTTCGGCGATTGAGCAGACTCTCGCGTAGATGCCACTCGATTTCGTCATTGTGGAGCATGCAATCAGAAGGTCGGTTTATACTCGAGGTCTGCTGCGAACTGCGTCAAGAAAATCCTCGTATACCCGGTAACAGTCATTTTGATCGTAGGGTTTTGATGCCAGCACTCCGCACACCGTACTCGGAGCAAAGTTATGCAGCTCATGCCAGATCAGCGAAGGAATATATAAGCCATGATCGGGACGATTCAGTTCGAAGTCTGTTTTTGAATATCCGTCGTCGACCGTAATCGTGAAACCTCCAGCCAGAGCGATGATGAATTCTTCGCTATCCTTTAGCGCATCACACGCGCGCTTTTCAGACACAGGAACTCCATAGATGTAAAAGAACCGCACGGGATTGAACGGCAGCAAGGGTTTGCCCTCTATGACCGATAGGGTTCCTCGCGGTTCATCAAAACGGGGTATATCGATGAGGCGATATTGTTTCATGCTGTTCTCCGTTCGTCGTCAGTGAGCTGATCTGTGAAATCCACTTACCAAGGAAAGGAATCTGCGAAGCGTTCCGAGCGTTTGTGATCGAGCCAGGAATTGACCGCCCGGGATTGTAATGGCGACCCACCCTAACGCGTAGGCAAGCGCCGACACTCTCTGCGGGCTGGTGACGCGAGCCTGTCTCAACTTGGCCAATGCAGATGCTGCATCCATCGACTCTCGCACAATTGCCATGCGATAACGAAGTTCGGCAAGTCTCGCGACGATAAGGCTCCGATACGGCTCATAAGAAACATAGGCAAGTGCCTTTTCGAGTACTGCGTCGAACCCACGATTCATTGCAGAGTGGTTTGCGGTCTTTTGCCGGGCATGTCGCCGCATGAATCCCATTGGCGAACCGGGGCAATGTTCGAAACGGCAACCTGCAATCGCAGCGCGGAGCCAATAATCGAGATCCTCTATATACAGGTCCTCATCCCACGGACCCACCTTTTCCAGCGCACGCCTTCGAAACAGGGCGCCAAGAGTTCCAATGCCCGTCCAGCCAGCCTGCGGCGCAATAAACTCCTTCAGAATATCGTCCTCGGGATGGGTCATAATGTCATCCCATGTGGCTGGTCCTTCACCAGTTTGAAACTGGCGAACGTCGCCATACACGATGTCCGCATCTGGCTTGGTCTGGAAGACATTGAGTTGCTTTGCAATCTTGTTTGGAGCGAGAACATCGTCCCCGTCTACAAATTGGATGTATTCACCCTTAGCTGCGGCAAAACCTGCGTTATATGCGCCTGCGTTCTCCTTGTTTGGCTGGGGAATATAGCGAATGCGATCGCCAAATCGCTTTTGCACCTCGCTGGCAGTTTCGTCCGTCGATGAATTGTCAACGACGATAACCTCGGTGGGCTGGTGCGATTGGTGCAAGGCGCTTTCAATCGTCATTTCAACATCTGGCCAATTGTTGTATGCGCAGATCACGATTGAAACAAGTGCGCCAGTTGTCCTGCTTTCTTCGATCATTCCGTCAGGCTCCGATACATCGCACCTGTTCTTAAATCGCCCGCTCGCCCACCGCGGCGGCCAAGCTTACTGCGTGCGCTACACGATCGCGTAGCCGAATTTTACCACGCAAGTGCTGGAAGGGAATTCGTCCCGCACGAATTGGCGCTCTCATGCATCGACGAATTCAAAATGAGCGAACATTTTCTTGCATGGCATCTCTTCCGACACATGAACGAGGTCTTCTCACGAAGCGTAGGCATCGGAAAGTCGCGGCACTCCAGCAGTGCAATCGATGTTCTACCAATGGCGTTGATACGGAGCAAAACCCGGTTCTGAAAGAGATCCTGAGCATAAAATCGCGATCTTCACCCAAACGAAAAGATTCATCAAGCCCACCTGTTTTCTCAAATTGCGAGCGCAATACCAGGAGGCTTTGGATGCAGGTTCCACATGCGTACCGCCCAATCTGCTTGATGGGATTGTCAAAGGGGCCGAACGAAAAATCGCTTCCGAGCCTGCCCTTTTGACGTACCTATCGTTCACATCCTTTGTGAGGATGAGCCTAGAATGATTTAGGCTCACTCCCAGTTCGGGTGGAGGCGGATTGCGCGGCGCGGCATCGAGGAGCATGTCATGCCTCTCAACCACTTCAACATCCTCCACGAGTCGAACTCACCTCGGATTGTCGAGATTCTTCTGAAGTGGTGCGACGTGCAGCCCGATGAATCGCACGCACAATTGGCGGCTGCAAGAGACTGAGAAGATAGAAATCGTTGTGTCACAAAGGGGGCGCGCGGACGTGAGTTTTGTACCCGATGCATCCCACTCGAGTCACACGGTCGCGAACGGCCAGGCCATGGCTGGCGCTCATCCCGCGAGATGGCTCTACGTTTCGGTCGGCTTTGGCGCCGCGCTTTTCTTCTATCTTCACTTGTTTCGCTTCCCGGCAGTCCCAATTTGGCATGACGGAGATCAAGCGATCTACCTCGAGCACGCCGAACGCATGCTTGGCGGAGCGGTCCTTTATCGCGATCTTTTCCAGTTCAACATGCCCGGCACCGAATACCTTTACTACTTTCTCTTTCGTTGCTTAGGCCTGCATCTTTGGATCGGTCATCTGGCATTTCTCCTCGCAGCCACAGCAATCACGTTGCTGGTTTATTCCCTTTCACGCATCGTGCTTCAGGGCGCATTGGCGTGGCTGCCGGCAGTTGCTTTCCTTGTCATCTGCCAGCGCAGCTCCCTGGACGGATCCCACCATTGGTACAGCGCTCTGATGGTTCTTTGCGCTGTCAATATCGTAGCCAGGGCTTCCGCCGTAACCTGGATCGGACTGGCAGGCGCGTTTCTTGGCCTGGCAACGATTTTCACCTCGGGTGAAGGGGCATTTCTTGCTGCGGGCATCGCCCTTTTCTTCATTTGGGAATTTCGTGACTGGAGGCGGGCTTCGAAAGCAATCGTTGCCCTGGTAGTGCCGTTCGTGACGGTCGTCTTTTCGATGATGGTCTATCTGACCGTCACCGTTGGAGCAAAGGTACTTTATTATTCGTTGATTGTTTTCCCGTTCCGCTATTACGGCGCAGGCTACGCCAACGACTTCTCGATCTATTTTGATGAATGGCAGGATGTCTTTCCGTTGCGACCCCACTCCATTCTTCTCATCCTGCTGTGGTTCTTATTGAACGCAGCCGTACCGATCGTGCTTGCGGTGTTCATGGCAAGATGCCTGTGCCGCAACACGCCCGACCTTCGCAATTCCGATCGGACGCGAGCACTGATGCTCTACGCCTTCGCTGCAGTGTTCGCACTCCTGGCCGTAGCTCGTGCCCCGTCGGCCCCACGCCTGAATTGCGCTGCTGTTTTCGCATATATCTTGGCAGTTGCTCTGTTGAAGGAAATTGGCGCGCGCCGCCTCATCGGCGGAGCACTTGCCCTTGCATGCGCGGCTGCTCTTGCCGAGATTGTCGTTGCTGCCGTGCGTCCAGCTCCCATTCTTGATGGTGCGCGCGGCCCGGTGGCAATGTTCAGCCAAAGTGACTACCAGTACACCTCATGGCTTGCTCATATTGCTCGCCCGGGCGACCGGCTGTTTGGATCTCCCACCTACAATTTCGTCCTCGGGCTCAAGAATCCATCGAAACTGGAGTGGGTGGAACCAGATGCTTATACACGACCCGAACAAGTGAGGGAATTGCTGGATGCATTGAATCGCTATCCCACCCGATTCATCTTGTTTTCCGACGAGTCAGGCGATCAGGTCGATGCTGGAGACAATCTGAAGCCGTTCCGTGCTTACTTACGGGAGCACTATCGATTCGTGCACCCCGCCGACATGTATGGAGGGATCTTTGTCGAAGACACTGACCTGCCCAACGATGTGGCGGCCCGGGAGTAGCGGCTTGCGGATAAAGGCAGCGCACTTATTCATTGCGTCGCGGTCGCAGCGTGCGCATGAATTTTTTTCTCGTGCGAGCGCGCTCCGCGCCGAAGGGGGCAATGCCAAGTCGGGCTATGATGCCGTCCATGGCTTCGTCGAAAGCGCGTTTGCTGTGATTTTGTTCTAGCAGGCTCCATGCCTGTTGCCAGCGTTTCAGGGCCTCCAACCTGTTCGACAACAGATCGCGTACCGCCGCCACATAACCGTTTACGTCTTCCGGGCTTGCAATCAACCAGCCGGTCGCGGGTTTGCAGAGATCCCCTATACCGCCGACATTCGGCGCAATGATCGACAATCCGGCGGCAACAGCCTCCACCAGGACGTTCGGCAGTCCGTCCCATCCTGAAGTGTAGAGGAACCCGCCGCAATCGAATTTGGCTGCAATGTCGGCGAAAGAATCGAAGGGGCCATGCCATCGGACATTGCGCAGAGATAATATCTTGACGGCAATCGGTGCGGATGGCCGGTCGATCTCTCCGCAGATCACAAAGGTTACATCTGGCAAGGCTTGCGCTATCGATAACAGGATATCCGGCCGCTTTTGGCGACAAAAGCGGCTGGCCCACAGAATCCTGCGTGTCGTTTCCTGTGAGGGCATGGTTTCTTTTGCGGGAAAATCGGTCCAGGCATGAACAGTAGTAAGGCGCTGGCGATCCAGACCGAAGCGATGAGCCAGTGCGTCGCAGTATTGCGACGAGTCGGTTAGAACCATATCGAGAGCCAATCCCACCGACGGCAGAAAAGACTGGGCGCAACCATGTGGGCGGCCAAGTTCATCGTAATCGTCGCAGAACAGGCTGGCCACAAGCCGGCTGCCCCTGGTTTTCACGGCACGGAAGTGGTTGCACAAGATCCTCCAGCCAACCTCCGAATTCGCCACATGAATAAGCGCAGAGGGACGTTGCAGAAGCAGCCGGGTGAGAACCAGATCGCGGTCGTCCGGAGACAGACCGGAAAGGAAAGCCTTGGCCTCGACGACCGTTACCCCCGCAGGCACGCGCTCCAGCCACGGTGAATCCACTATCTCTGTGAGGATAAGCAAGACGCGATACCCGCGTTCGACATAATAGCGAAGATATTGCAAAATTTCTTTGTCGGCCCCGCCACGTGTCAGCCATTGCGCGAAGAAGACCACATCGAAATGGACCTCTCCGCAATGAGCACAGATATCGGCATAGGCCGCTTCCCGCAAACTGTTGTCTGCGGGCGCAGTGCGGAGGACGATGTTGGGTGTTTGTCTGGTTATCTGTCTTTCGAAGACCATGACGTACAGTGCCTGCAAGCGCACTTGCATCGATGGAGAGAAATAGGAATAGATACGCTTAAGAACTTTGCGAACGACGGGATGCATGGTCAGGCCCCCGTCATCCATGCAGCCCGACTATCGATGGCGTTGCGGTTATATGTCGAAATGTTGACAGAGACTCTTGGGTTCACGGCTTGTCGATTGATTCAAACAATATTAGCTCATAGTACCTTGCCCTAAAATGTGTCCGGACTGGTTTCAGCTCCTGGTCTGCGAACTGCCTCCCGGTGTTGCAAATGTAAATCCCCCGCTCTGCGACTGTGCCAACGCAGATTGCGGCCGATCCCGAAGGAGATCAAAACCCGCCAGTATTCGCGCAGGTATACTCAGGACAAGCCATTTGAGGGATCGCGAAATCTCACTGACCTTGCTCAAAGAATGAGCCGCCTGAACCCAAAAGAATCGCCGCCGCTGGCGTGTGTACACATTGTGAAATGCGCTGACATTGAGTGCACGGCGATCTGCAAAATCGTTGCCGCCTTGGCTAAACATGCCGGCTCGTTCGGATATGAAATCTCCGTGCTTTTCCTCGGGGGTGGTCCGCTTCTCGAAATGATGCGGAGCGCGGGCGTTCAAGCCAGCATCGTTCCATGGACTGGTGAACGCGGCGATTTCGCGGGAGCTTGGCGAGTCTGGTCCAGACTACGGCAGCGCCGCGTCCAAATCGTGCACTTCCACTCCGGCGGACTGTTAGCCAGGGTCATATCCCGATTGGCTGGTGCATCGGCTGTGGTTTCTCACGTGCATCACCTCCCACCACATGAAGAAAAAATGGGAGCGACGAGTTCATCGTTGCGTTTTCGCGGGGCAGACGCCGTGATTGCCTGTTCTCAGGCTGTGGCAGATCGTCTTTACCACTGTAGGGCAGAGGTCATTTACGCCGGCATTGAATGCGTCCCCGAACCGGTTCCTTTGCGCCTTTCCCCCGGGCCTTTCAATCTGGGAGTGCTTTCTCGACTCGAGCCGCGGAAAAATATCGGAGCCGTCATCGAAGCGACCGCTCGTCTAGCGCAAAGCGGAATTGACATTCAAACTGAGATTGCCGGGGATGGCGATGTAGAAGATGTAGTTTCACTTCGCGAACTCGTGGCACGCCTCGGAATGAACGAGCGGGTGCGCTTTCTGGGCTGGCAGACCGATGTTCGTGGTCTTTTGGCGACATGGGATCTGCTGGCCATACCGTCAATGGAGGAAGGCCTTCCAATTAGCGCGCTCGAAGCCATGGCTTCGGCTCGACCCGTTGTGGCCAGCCGCGTGGGCGGACTTTGCGAACTGATTGTGGATGGAGTAACGGGATGCCTTGTACCCCCGGGAGATACGGAAGCGCTATTCCGCTGCATCGCAAAACTGACCGGCGATCGGCAGCGGCTCGCTCAAATGGGCATTGCGGCGTGGCACCGCGCCCAGAATGAGTTTTCGGCCCAGGTCATGGCACAACGCACGGCTGCACTTTACGACCGCCTATTGGGCCGCAAGGCGGCTCGCGGACCGGCCGAGCCGGCTGGATGACGCGCCCGAGCAAAGCTATCCAGGGCGTGCGGGGCAACCGGAGATCAATCCGAACCCATTCTTTCTTTTTTCGAAAATCGACACGCTGACTGCCGTCATGGCAACTGAAGCACTTCCCGAGGCGATATTCCATTTCGAAGGAGCTCCCCAAAACCTGAATCGCTTCCAGCCCATTGTTTCGTGCGAACATAGGTTTGCAACCATGAGCGTGGAAATCAGCATTGTGATGCCCTGCCTGAACGAGGCGGAGACCTTAGCGATATGCATCGAGAAGGCGCAGAGATATCTCGCGCATTCGGGCGTCAGTGGCGAGATTGTCGTCGGCGACAATGGTTCGACAGATGGCTCGCAGCAGATTGCGTCCGGCCTGGGTGCGCGGGTCGTAGATATCCCGGTTCGCGGCTACGGGGCTGCTCTGTATGGCGCCATCAACGCCGCGCAGGGTCGCTATTGCATTATCGGCGACTCCGACGCGAGTTATGATTTCGAGCATCTCGATGCTTTCGTCGAGAAACTGCGCCAGGGCTACGACTTGGTGATGGGAAACCGGTACAAGGGCGGCATCCGTCGAGGCGCCATGCCCTGGAAAAATCGCTACCTCGGAAATCCGTTTCTTTCCTTCGTGGCCAAGCTCTTCTTTCACGCTCCGGTCGGCGACTTTTTCTGCGGCATCCGCGGATTTTCAAAACACGCCTTCGATTCTCTCGACCTGCGGACGACGGGAATGGAATTCGCCTACGAGATGGTCATCAAGGCGCAAATGAAAGGCCAGAGAATAACCGAGGTTGCGACGATCCTGAATCCTGACGGCCGCTCGCGGCGCCCGCATCTCCGTCCCTACCGTGATGGGTGGCGGACTCTGCGTTTTATGCTCCTGCACAGCCCGCGCTGGCTCTTTCTCTATCCTGGCTGCGCGCTCATCGCACTCGGTCTCGCCGGCTGCGCATGGTTGCTGCCGGGACCGCAACGTGTCCACGGCATCGCATTCGACTTGCATACGCTGCTGTATGCGTTCGCTTCAGTGCTGCTCGGATTTCAACTGGTTGCGTTCGGAGTTTTCACAAAAGTGTTCGGCACTTCCCAGGGGCTGCTGCCTGAAGACCCGCGGCTTAACCGCGCTTTCCGCTACGTAAGACTGGAAACCGGTTTGGCGATCGGGGCGATGTTGATCGCAGCCGGAATCACGGGCTCAATCCTGGCTGTCTCTGGTTGGTCGAAGCAAAGCTTCGGCAACCTCGACTTTGACCGTATGCTGCGCATCGTTATGCCCGCCGTGTTCTCTCTCATGCTGGGCGTGCAGATTGTTTGCAGCAGCTTCTTTCTCAGCGTTCTCGGTTTGCGCCGGCGCTGACGGGCGGTGCTGGCACCGCGCTCTGGGTTCCGCTGAATCTGCCCGAGCCTGGCAATTTATTGTGCCCACGTTCAAGGCTCACAATCGATACGGTTGACCATGTCCGCACCACTGGGGCCGAGCGTGTGCAGTTCAATCCAAGGCGGCTCAGTCGATCTTGGGACTTCGAGATAATGATCATGGATGATGACCGTCGCACAAGCCGGGCCTTGAAATCCCGCTCTCGCGTTTCTGGATGGGTTATCGACGTCAATATGTTCAAAAAGAATCCTTGTGTCCCTTGCTCTTGCCAAAGCCCAGAGTGGATATTCCCATTGAGTTTCTGACAATCTGATCCCGACGACGCGACAAGACCCTTCAGCAAGAACCTCGATCGTCCTCGCGTAGCAGGACTGTTCCTCAGGACGCCTTGCGAAATACTGCTGCTCTCTTGGAGTGGTGAACACGCTGCTGGGCGGTCGGAAGGTTACCAGCCGGCGATCGACGTTGTGGCCCAAAGGCTCCAGGGACACGACGGCGAGAATTGCAATGATCGCCCACGAGATGAAACGAGAGTGACGCCGGATTTCGCTGAGAAAGAGCGCGGTTGGCAAGCTCGACAGAACAATAAAAGGTTCGAGGTACCGGGTTACCGCAGGTTGCCAGGAAAGTAGCCAGGCGATCAGCAAAAAGCCAGCCCAGACAAGGGCCGCAAACTTTGCGAAATCAGAACGCCGGAGACGGCGTGAGGCCAGAAGAAAAATGGTTGCCGCGATCAGCAGGACTGTCTCCAGGAGATTTCCGGCATAGTCTTCGCTCAGCCCCGGGTCTGTGACGGTGAAATGATGCGCGGGGAGCGGGTAACCGGTATTACGTGGATCGTCCGGGTCGAGCTTGAGGATCCTGCAGATTTCCCGAACTGCGTCTTCTTCCATTTGGTTTATGCGCGGAAAAGGTGTCACAAGCTCAACGGTGAGATCTCTCATCACGTTGGTCACGAATGGGCCGAAAGCATGAGTCTCGGGGGCAACCCGCTGGAAGTGGGCTTCGCTGCTGAATGGATTGTCAAATGTATGAATGTTTCGAAGCCAGTGGGGTGTATTCAAAGCAAGAGCGATACCGCCAATGGCTGCAAGCTTTCCCACCTCTCTGAAGATGCCACGGCGATGGAATGGCTTGCGAAAGAAAATCATGAGCAGAAAGGGAGCAACGGCGAAGACCGCGGTGAGCTTGACCAGCATTGCCGTGCCGAGACAGATGCCGGTCAATACCGTTCTGTCGCAATAGAGAAAATAGATCGCCGTTGCGGCCAGGAAAGCGCAAGTCAAATCGTTGTGTGTGGATGTGGCTTGAAGAATGGACAGGGGCGTGGTCAAAACAACGAATGCAACCAGGCACTGGGTAAAGCGATCAGCGCCGAGACGGCGGGCAATCAGCGACATGGCGATGGCGCAGCCTCCGAAACTGAGCCACTGCACCATGTTGGATAACCGATCGGAACCGCGGCCGAGCACGAAGAACTGAAGAATTGCGTACTCAGCAAATGGGCTGAGGCATAGTTGCCTTTGTATATTGGTGGGATAAAAAGCGACCGTGTGGTTGACCCACCAGTGCGCTACGCGGCTCATGTGATAGGTCAACGCGTCGTCATTATTGGGAGGCGCGGAGATGGCTATCGCTACGGTGATGGCCAGACTGAGGGCAATCCAAAACCAAAGCGCTTTTTCGCCACGCGGCAGCTTCTTCGCCGCTGTCCAAGCATGGCCTCGCAGGCCGGGCACAGGGTTTCGTCGCAAAAGAAACACAAGGACCAGGACTGCAATTCCCCAGCACAGGCCAAGATAACAAACGCTCAGCGCCGAGCCCAGAGATAGAAGCTCTGTGAAGGCGAAAGTCAGGCTGGCCCAGATTGCCACCGACAGAAGAAATGCGTTTCGCCAGTCATGGTCTTCCTCCTTGCGCCCGCGGAGGCGACCCAAGAAGAGAGCAAAGAGTACTGCAAACGCGACCAGCGGAAGTGCGGGAAGCACGTAATACGATGCCGTTTGCAAAAGACGAAGACCTTCCATCACTATTCAAGCTGAGGCAACGGCTCGGCGGCCCCTTTTTGTTTCATGGCCCTGCGCACAAATGGATAGAGGAGGGCGGCGGCCGCCAGTACAATCGCTCCCTGGACAATCCACATCAGGTTGTTCATCCACACTCCCGTATTCATGAACAGGTTTTGCATCGGGAACCGGAGAAATTGTCCGTCGTCGTAAGCAGGCAAATGCATCGGCATCCACACCTTTGTCGAAAGGAGCGCCAAAGCGCCGAACAGCCAGTAGAATCGCGGTGGCAAATTCAGCTCATCCACCAGAATTCCCAGAAATGGCGCAGCCAAAACATAAATTGGAATGTTCTGGTGCGACTCCGGCGTCAGGCTGACGAAAACCCCCATCGAGATGACCGCAACAAGGCCGGCTCCATACCGGCGAATGATGCGGGCGAAGCTCCTCCAGCACATGAAAAACATCAGAAAGGCAGGTCCAAGGCACACGGGATGTGAAACCAGGAATACGGCAGGCCTCGCCGTAGAACGCACGATGATGTCCCGGATTGTGCTTTGGACCGTTACCGTTTCGATGGAGTGATCGGCCCAGAGGTAAGTGGGAATCCAGGTCGCAGCCCAGAGCAGGATCACCAAAGCAATTCGCCGGGAAACAGCCTGTTTCAGGCAAGCTCTCAGCGACATTCCTTGCAACAGAATCGACGAGCCAAGATAAAAGTAAAGCCCAGTGAAGAAAATACTGAAGGGCAATGCCCAACGGATCGGCTGCGCGAGCCCGGGGGAGACACTCAAATGATGCACATAGTAGCGGAGAACAGCCCCCGCGCAGACGGCCACTGCCAGAACCAGACAGACCCACTTCAGTCCATCCGTATCTTCTTCTTTCACAGGATTCCGGGGAATCGCGAGCAGAAAGGTCCCTGCGTAGATGAGCGTCGGCCATGTAAACGCGCCCAGAAGAGAGGCCAGGAACAGGAGGAATTCCTGTCCCCTGAGGTAGAACAGGAGCATGGCGAGCGCGAGAGCCTCTGCCGTGGGGTCGGTTCCCACACCGAAGTACCAGATTAGTTTGAAATTCGCAACGTTGACGAAAATCGCGGCAAAGACAAACCAGAAGCCGCGCCCGCTGAGGCCTAATTCGTCGGCGATCTGGCGAAGAAGAACGCACAAGGCCAACATCATCCCCAGGTCCAACAAGCCGAAGCCCAGAACAATATGCTGATTGTCATAGGGCTGGCGGAGCGCAGCAAGCGCCGCGTGGACCAAAACACTGGGCAGAGTTCGCTGAAAGTAAAAATCGGTCAGCACTCGAAAATTCAAATTCTGCGCGACTGACCCGTAAATTAGCCCGTCCCATCCGAATCCGCCGTTGATGTGGAGTTTTTCGCCCCAAAACACAGAGATAGCGCCCACAACGGCAACAATGGAAAGCGCAAGAATGAGCGAAACGGTGCGCTGCGACAAGCGAAGCGATCGCCCTAAAGATGCGAACAGGTTCGAGAGCTCTTCGATTAAGAATCTCCTTTTTGAGTTCAAGGATAGCGCCATTATAAGCTGCTCTTGATTGCTCGCATCGGCGGGAGACCGTCTTCGTTGCAGCGCCTCCGCGCCGTCTGGCTATTCGCAGCCAGACGATCAGGCCCGGCCTGCAGAATGTTCTCAGAAAAGCGCTGTTCGCAGTCCCGTCTTGTTTTGGGCAATTGCAGTCTCAGACCCGCACAGGATTGCATATGATTGTAGATGCGATTACCGCCGATTCTCAGAGCCACACGCGAGAACTCTCATGCAGGGCATCTCCATTTGGGGGAATGGGATCATCGCGGTGTCCGCTCCGGGGAGGGACCATACAATGCGAGCGATGGTGAAGAACTATCTGCCTGCCTTTGCTTGCGCGCTCACTCCGATTGTCTGTTATATCGTGGTCCGTCCGTATGCAGAGATCGGCATCAATGACGACTGGTGCTATGTAAAGACCGTCCAGATACTCGCCCAAACGGGCCACTTGGCCTACAACGGCTGGGGTGGAGCCATGCTTGGCTGGCACGCATACCTCGCGGCATTGCTTGTGAAGCTCTTCGGATTCTCATTCACTGCGGTCCGTTTCACTACAGTGATTGAGGCCATGGCGGCGGCATTTCTGATGGAGCGCACTTGCGTGCGTGCGTGCGTGAATTCCTGGAATGCAACGCTGGCGACAATGACCTTTGCTCTTTCGCTGGTCTGGCTTCCAATGGAATTCACCTTTATGGACGACGTGCCGGGCGTTTTGTGCGTTGTCGCATGCCTTTACATGTGCTTGCGCGCTCTCGAGGCGGAGAGCGAGTGGTCTGCTCTGATTTGGATCAGCCTCGCTGCGCTCGTGAACGCCGTGGGCGGAACTGCGCGGCAGATTGCTTGGCTGGGCGTGCTGGTGATGGTGCCCTCCACGCTGTGGCTGCTAAGACGGAATCGGCGTGTGTTCGTGGTCGGATGCCTGTCCTGTGTCGCGGGAGCCGGCGTCGTGGTGGCTACAATGCACTGGCTGGCCCGGCAACCGTACGTGGTTCCAGCGTCTCTTATTCCGCACGCCGCGGATTTGGAATCCCTAAAGCAATTCGCACGGGTTGGTTTGCATGCCGCTGGGCAGTTATTTCTCTGGGCGCTTCCCGTGCTTCTGATGTTCGTTGGAGTTCTCCGGTCATGGAATCGTCGTGCGGCCGCGGTATTCGCAGCCGGCGTTCTCTTTTTTGCAGTTGCCGGACTTGCATGGATCCGCGCCGGGAGGCTCGGGATGTGGCTTGCGCCCTTTATGCAGGACTATATGACCGATTCCACATTTGAAAGAATGAACGCAATTGTTGCCCAAGGGCTTCATGCAGGTATTGCATCGAAGAGCCTTCCTTTGTTTCTGACGGGTGCAGTTGTGCTTGGCGCCTTGAGCCTTGTGGCTTGCTTTTTCGCAGGCGCGTCTGAGCGCCCCACACCCCAAGCGGAAACCGCAATTGCATGGCAGAAGCTCGGAACGATACTCGGACCTTTTAGCGCGGCTTACATCGCCGTTTTGGCGTTGATAGAGTTGAGGTATGGAGGGCTATTCGATCGATATCTCCTGCCGCTGCTCCCTATTCTTCTCCTGCTGCTGACTCGCTACTACCAACAAAGGGTAAAAGCAAATCTGTCATTATGGTGTGTCCCCCTGATCGTAATTTTCGGAGCTTTCGGGGTTGCGGCCACGCACGACGAATTTGCGTTGTATCGCGGCTACGTGACTGCAATAGACAAAATTCAGTCAGTTGGGGAACCTGCGAACGCGATTTTTGGGCCGTGGGAATTTGAAGCTTGGACTGAGGTTGAGAATGCGGGATACCTCAATAGCTCCTGGATTCGGGTCCCAAAAGGAGCCTACGTGCCGCAGCCCAAGCGTTCACTCCTGGTCAACTGTGACACGCTGACGCCACGGGAGACTTGGTCATTGAGGTTTTTGGAACTGACCCCTGCAATCAAACCTGTTTACGCAATCTTTTCCCATCCTGGAGAATGCGGCGGACAGGTTGCATTCCCACCAGTAACGTATCGAACGTGGATTGGCCCGCACGTCAATTCAATCTATATTGTTCGGCTCCCCCCTTGCTTTCCCAGCTAAGCCACGTGGCGAGCCCATGGAGCGTTGCAAATTGCAACCGTCAGTCCCGAACAGGGCCAAGAAAAGGTGGGCCGGTGAGGCAGATTACCGCTGCGCGGTTTGGCACTTCCGCACCTCGGAGATGCTCGACGAACAAGCCGATCACGAGGTGAACCGAGATAGAAAGCAGCTGCCCGAGTTCGATGTTTCATGCCTGGCCGGGGCGGTCGATGAAAGTCAAAATCCATTCCTGCTTCTGGATGATCTTCTTGCCATCAGCCGCCGGATTTCAAACTTGCAAAGCTGCAGACAATTGTCGAAATCTGTCACGAAGCAGGCGGTCAAGTTGTTGCCACCAGCAACCAACTCCCTGCCTACTTCGCCCAGGTGTAGGGCAAGAACTACGGGCAGGCGATCCTCGGACGCATCGCCTCCGGCCCGGGCACGCATCTGGTCACATTCGCGGACCGTGCGGGTGCGGCGGCGTAGATCGCACAACGTCCGGTGGAATCGGGCTGCGCGGTACCTTATCGAACTATGGAGCCTGCAACAGGTGCACATTTGAATGCAGAATTTGAATACTCGCTATAGGATTTTCGCCTGAAAGGGAAATCGCGTCAGTCGCTGATTCTAGAAATGGTCGGGACGGGCAGATTTGAACTTGAGCCGCAATGCGGGCGTGAGCGCAAGCGGGAGCCCGCAGGCGAAATCCCGAGCGAAGCCGAGGGATCCGGATGCTAAATGGTCGGGACGGGCAGATTTGAACTGCCGACCCCTCGCACCCCAAGCGAGTGCTCTACCAGGCTGAGCCACGTCCCGACATAATGCAGCCGGTCCGCCGAGGCGGGCCGGCTTTTGGGGTCACTGTTAGTTTACACCGCTCTCTGCCCCGGCGGCATCACGGCGCCAGCGCTTCCCGCGCATACTCCAGGATCTCATCCGCGATCGCAAGGGACGCCGTCGCCGCGGGGCTCGGCGCGTTCAGCACATGCAGCGCTCCCTCCTGCCGCACAAAATAAAAATCCTGCATCAGCTCGCCCTGGGGCGAAAGCGCCTGCGCCCGCACGCCCGACCCTCCCGCCGCCAGGTCTTCCATCGTGAGCTCAGGCACCAGCCGTTGCAGCGACCGGCAGAAGAGCACCTTGCTGAACGACCGCCTCATCTCTTCCCAGCACATTCGCGGATACCGCGCAAAGAATCGCCAGAACCCGCCATACGTCAGCGTCTCCGCCAGGTCGCGCAGAGAAACGTCTGTCTGCCGGTATCCCTCGCGCGCCAACGCCAGCACCGCATTCGGTCCGCACTCCACCCCGCCGCGAATCATCCGCGTGAAGTGCACGCCGAGAAAAGGAAACTGCGGATCCGGAACGGGGTAGATCAGATTGTTCACCAGATACTGCCGTTCGGGCTTCAGCGTGTAGTACTCGCCGCGGAAGGGAACGATCTTCGTCCTATCGCGGCTGCCCGCGCGCCGGCCTACCCTGTCGCAATGCAATCCTGCGCAGTTGATCAGGAAATCCGCCTCGTAATCCCCGCCGTTCGTGTGGATCGTCCACGTCCCGCGCCGCTCCAGCCGCGTCACCTCCGACGAGAACCTGAGCTCGCCGCCTCTCTCGCCGATCTCCTTCACCATCTCTTCGCAAACGGCGCCGTAATCCACGATGCCTTCTTCCGGAACGCGAATGCCCGCCATTCCCGCCGCATGCGGCTCAAACTCGCGAATCTGCTCCGGCCCCAGCAGCTTCAGCCCCTTCACTCCATTTGCCGTTCCCCGTTCCAGCAACGCGTGCAGCCGCGGAATCTCCTCGGGCTCCGTCGCCACCACCGTCTTGCCGCACAATTCGTAAGGCACGCCGTGCTGCTCGCAGAATGCGACCATCCTGCGAATTCCCTCCACGGCCAGCCGCGCCTTCGTAGTGCCCGGCTTGTAATACAAGCCGCAGTGCAGCACTCCGCTGTTGTGCCCTGTCTGGTGCCGGCCAGGCCCGCTCTCCTTTTCCAGCAGAAGAACCTTCACGCCCGGAAAGCGCTCCAGAAGCTGGTGCGCTGTCGCCAGCCCCACAATGCCGCCGCCGATAATCGCCACTCTCACGGACACGGAAAAGAATACTCCCCGCCACAGCCGCGCAAGCGCCGGTTTCGCGCTCCCCCTTCGGGTTGCGCTGCGTTGCGAATCCATCTATCGTGGATGCATAATCCCGAATCGATAGCAAGAGCCGTTCCGCGTTTGTTGTAGCGGTTCTAGAGGCTCGGTGCAGAGTGGATCTTCCTTGAGGAAAAATTCACTTGACGTCAATGCTTCAGGACATAGTAACTGCGGAACCGCTCTAGGCATTACGGTTCTGCTGAAGCGGATGCGCGGCATCTCCAGACACTGCCAGTCGCGGCATAGGGCACGAACGTGCTGTGCGGCTCCCGTTCTGCCGGATGCGGCACAGGGTTGAGAGGAGAGTTTATGCCGCAACTAGAAGCCCTTTACGGTGCCATCGTGAACGGCAATGACAAACAGGCGCGCGCTGCCACCATTGAAGCGCTCGCAACGGGCGTCGCCCCCATGGACCTGATTCAGGAAACCATGGTGCCCGCCATGGATGAAGTCGGCCGCCTTTTCGAGGCCGAAGAGTATTTCGTTCCCGAGCTTTTGCTCGCCGGCCGCGCCATGAAAGCCGCCATGGAGCTGATCAAGCCGCTGCTGACCGCCTCCGGCCAGAAGATGTCGGCCCGCGTGGTCATCGGCACGGTCAAAGGCGACCTGCACGACATTGGCAAGAATATTGTTGCGTCCATGCTTGAGGGCGGCGGCTTCGAGGTCATCGACCTCGGCACCGACGTCTCGCCGCAGAAATTTGTGGCCGCGGTGGAGGAGCGCAAGCCGCAGTTTGTCTGCATGTCCGCGCTGCTCACCACCACCATGCCGGCCATGAGACTCACCATTGACGCGCTCCAGACCGCGGGTCTGCGCACCCAGGTTAAGGTGCTCATTGGCGGCGCGCCCATCTCCGCGCAATTCGCCCAGGAGATCGGCGCCGATGGCTATAGCGACAACGCCAACGGCGCCGTCGGCCTCGTCAAGAGCCTGCTTGCGAAAGAGGCCGCCTGACGGACCGCAAATTCTATCTCGACCTTGCCGCGCGCGGGCTGCGTATGCCCATCGGCGCCGATCTCGTTCTCCACCAGGAACCCGACCCCGGTGAAGCCCGCAACGACGGCGCTCGCCTTGGCCGCGTCATTGAAAAGACTGCGCGCCGCTGGAACACGCCCCTAGCCATTCCGCTCATGGATCTGCGCCTGGAGAAGGCCGATCTCGTTGCCTGCGCCGGCGTCGCGCCCAATGACGCTGAGACGTTCCACTTCGCTGCGCCGCTCAGCGAGCCCACGCTCGCGCATCTCTGCGCCGGCCAATCCGCGCCGCGTTGCCCCGGCAGCATCGCCCGCGACCAGGCGCTCAGCTACATCGCCTCGCTTCCCGACCTCCTTCCCATCGGCATCGCCATCGGCCCGTTCTCGCTGGTCGCGCGCCTCATGTCCGATCCCATCACCGCCGTGGCGTTGCTGGGCCGCGGCATCCCGGCGGAAGACTCCGACGATGTGCGTTTGCTCCTGCAGTGCCTTCAGCTTGCCAAAGCTACGGTCCAGCGCTCCCTGCGCAGCCAGATCGCCCACGGCGCGCGCGCCATCATGATCTGCGAGCCCGCTGCTTGCACCGCGTTTCTCTCGCCACGCCAGCTCAAGGCCGGCTCCAACGCGTTCGAGCGCCTGGTCATGGAACCGAATCTCCGCCTCAAGGCCATTCTCGACGCCGCCGGTTGCGACCTCATCTTCCACGACTGCGGCGAGCTCATCCCCCTCATGGTCGAAGCCTTCGCGCAGCGCCTTCATCCTGTCATCCTCAGCCTTGGCGGCTCGCGCAAGCTTTGGGAAGATGCGCGCCTCGTCCCCAACGACGTCGTCCTCTACGGCAACCTTCCCACCAAGTCGTTCTACTCTGACGGCGCCATGCCGCTCGACGAAGTCGTTCGCCGCACCACTGAGCTGCTCGCCAACATGAAGGCCTGCGGCCATCCCCACATCCTCGGCTCCGAGTGCGACGTCCTCTTCGTTCCCGAGGCAAGCGAAGCGATCCTGACAAAAGTCGATGCGATGATGGCCGTCCCAATTCCCGCCGATTTCTAATTGGCCTTTCCCGAGCGGCAAACGGCGTAGCCCATGCCGCCCCGTGCGCCCTCCCCGCGCCTTTTGTTATCGTTGTCCTTTACTTCGCAAGGAGAACCTCATCTCGACCATGCCTCATCCCGTCATCAAGTTCGGTACCGACGGATGGCGCGGCGTCATCGCCGACGACTTCACCTTCTCGAACGTCCGCACCGCCGCTGAAGCCATCGCCGCTTACATCCACTCCCGCAAAGGGTCAGCCCAGGAGGATCCCTCCCGCGGCCTCTGCATCGGCTACGACACGCGCTTCGGCTCGAAAGCCTTCGCCCACGCCTGTGCTGAAGTCGTCGCCGCCACCGGCATTCCCGTCATGCTGGCCAACGCCATCACGCCCACGCCTGCCCTGAGTTTCGGCGTGCGCGAGCGCGGCGCCGCCGGCGGCATCATGATTACCTCTTCCCACAACCCCGCCCAGTGGAACGGCGTCAAGTACAAGGGCTGGTACGGCGGCTCGGGCCAGCCCGCCATGATCGCGGCCATCGAGTCCTACCTCGGCAAACCCGTCGCCCGCGCGCCTCAATCCGCTCCCATCACCGAAGTCGACTTCCTGCCCACCTATCTCAAATCCATCGAGGACTTCGCCGACCTCGACCTCATCGCGCACTCAGGAATGAGATTCTGCATCGACTCCATGTACGGAGCCGGCGGCACCATTCTTGCCGACATCTTCGCTCGTATCGGCGTGGCCCATGTGCAGATTCGCGCGAATCCCGATCCGCTTTTTCCCGGAATCAATCCCGAGCCTATCGAGCCCAACATCCGCGCCCTCGGCGAAGCCGTAGTAGCCAACCACTGCCAGGCCGGCCTGTGCACCGACGGCGACGCCGACCGCATCGGCGCCATCGACGAGCACGGCAACTTCGTCGACCCACACAAAATCTATTCCGCGCTCTTGAGCTGGGTTTTGCAGTACAAAGGCTGGCCAGGCGCCGTCACGCGCGCCTTCAACACCACCAAGATGCTCGACCGCATCGCGAAGAAATACGGCCGCGAGCTCATCGAGCACGGCATCGGCTTTAAGTATGTCGTCGACCTCATGCTCGAGCGCGAAATCGTCATGGGCGGCGAGGAGTCGGGCGGCATCGGCTTCCAGCGCCACCTGCCCGAGCGCGACGGCCTGCTCAACTGCCTGCTCCTCGCCAACGTCATGTGCCAGGAAAAGCGAACTCTGGGTCAGCTCGTCGCCGATCTCCAGGCCGAATACGGCGAGCACCAGTACGACCGCATCGATCTTAATCTCCCAGAAGCCCAGAAGAACCTGGTCATCGCCCGCGCCAAGGCTCTACCCGCTGGCGACCCCATTTTTGCCGGCATGCCTATCCTCCGCACCGAAACTCTCGACGGCGTCAAGTTTTACCTCGATAATCCCGAAGCGACAACCAAGCCCAACGCCGCGGAAACCTGGCTGCTCCTGCGCGCCAGCGGCACCGAGCCCCTCCTGCGCATCTACGCCGAATCCTGCTCCAGGGAATCCGTCGCCAAACTCCTCGAATCCGCCCGCACCTTCGCGCTGAGCAGCTAGCGCCAACTAGCAACAATGATTTGTCATCCTGAGCGACCGGAGCGCAGCGAAGGGAGTCGAAGGATCTGCCCTGAAAATTCAGGCTGTCGCGGGTGTGATGGCAACTTCAAGTCCGAGATGTTGAAGCCTGCGCACATGGAATCGAATCAAGTGGGTGGTTCGCAGCTGATCAAGGAAGTGTGATCCGA